>Ga0070741_10000184_pt1 | contig 233281 bp, 232 predicted proteins | sample Coa_R1_4_FD_66440 | JGI IMG/M metagenome (GOLD analysis project Ga0070741, IMG submission 66440) | Surface soil microbial communities from Centralia Pennsylvania, which are recovering from an underground coalmine fire - Coalmine... | ecosystem: Environmental > Terrestrial > Soil >... | reverse complement strand
CGCAGACCCAGCCGCAACGACCGACTCGCTCCCCTCAGTCTCATCTCCCGCACCCCGCACTCACCCCACCGCCAACAATGGTCGCACCATCAGCCCCGCCATCAAATCGGTGGATCGAGGTTTAGGTGCTCGACGAGGATGCCGCCGTGCCCGTGGACGATCGCCTTCGGAAGGCCGGTCGTCCCCGACGAGAAGAGCACGTAGAGCGGGTGCGCGAACGGCAGCGGGTCGAACTCGAGCTGCCCGGACCCGGCCAGGAGCTCGTCCCAGGAGACCGTCTCCGGAAGGACGTCGTCCACGCCGCCCGCGTACGGGACGTGCACGACCGCGCGAAGGGACGGCAGCCCGGCACGCACCGCCGCGACCTGCTCCCGCCGGTCGACGTGCCGCTCGCCGTAGCGGTAGCCGGCGACCGCGAGCAGCACCGCCGGCTCGAGCTGGCCGAGCCGGTCGAGGACGGCGCGCGGGCCGAACTCGGGCGCGCAGCTCGCGAAGACGGCGCCGAGGCTCGCCGCCGCGAGGAAGGCGACGAGCGTCTCCGGGATGTTCGGCAGGTACGCGACCACGCGGACGCCCGGGCCGACGCCGAACCGTTGCAGGCCGACGCGCGCCCGCGCCACCTGCTCGCGGAGCTCGCCGAAGGTCAGGTCGATCGGGCCACGCGTCTGGGAGCGCGCGAGCACGGCCGGCGAGCGAAGATCCTCCTCGAGGCCGAGCGCGTGCTCGGCGTAGTTCAGCCGCGCGCCGGGAAACCACTCCGCGCCCGGCATCGCGTCCGAGCCGAGCACGCGCTCGTAGCGCGTCGCAGCGCGGACGCCGTAGTAGTCCCAGACCGACCGCCAGAAGCCCTCGAGGTCGGTCAGCGACCAGCGGTGGAGATCGTGGTAGCCCCCGAAGTCGAGCCCGCGCTCGGCGGCGAGCCAGCCGAGATAGCGCCCGATCTGGCTCCGCTCCCGCGCGTCGGCGGGCGGCGTCCACAGCACCTGACCGGCCTCGACGGGGCTCACGGTAGGGTCCGGCCTCGATGGATCCGGCCGGCCTCGTCGCGATCGACGTCCACGTCCACACCGAGCGGGCGCGCGACGGCCACGACCCGCTGCCGCCGAACCTGCGCGCCGCCGCCGAGCGATACTTCAAGAGCGGCCAGCCGCTCCCGACCGTCGACGACGTCGCCGCGTACTACCGCGAGCGGAAGCTCGGCGCCGTCGTCTTCACCGTCGACTGGGAGTCGAAGAGCGGCGTCCCGCCGATCCCGAACGAGGAGATCGCCGAGGCCGCGCGCGCGAACGCCGACGTCCTGATCGCGTTCGCGAGCGTCGACCCGGCGCGGCCGGACGCCGTCGAGCGCGCCCGCCGCCTGATCGCCGACCACGACGTCAAGGGCTTCAAGTTCCACCCGAACGTCCAGGCCTTCTTCCCGAACGACCGCAACGTCTACCCGCTCTACGAGGTGATCGCCGAAGCCGGCCTGCCGGCGCTCTTCCACTCGGGCCACAGCGGCATCGGCACAGGCCTGCCGGGCGGCGGCGGCCTGCGCCTGAAGTACTCGAACCCGATGTGCCTCGACGACGTCGCCGCCGACTTCCCGGAGCTCCAGATCGTCCTCGCGCACCCGTCCTTCCCGTGGCAGGACGAGGCGATCTCGATCTGCCTCCACAAGTCGAACGTCTGGATCGACCTGTCCGGCTGGTCGCCGCGCTACTTCCCGCCGCAGCTCGTCCAGTACGCGAACACCCAGCTCCGGTCGAAGGTGCTCTTCGGCTCCGACTTCCCGCTGATCACGCCCGACCGCTGGCTCGCGGACTTCGAGCAGGCGGCGTTCAAGGACGAGGTGCGCCCGCTGATCCTCAAGGAGAACGCGGTTCGGCTGCTCGGCCTGGGCTGACGGTCGCCTCACGGCGGGTCGAGCGCGGGCGTGCCGTACGTGTGGAAGCTCTCCACGGTCTTCACGCCCCAGAACTGGCCGCGGGCGCGCTCTGCGGCCGACCAGGTGATCGGCTCGAAGTCCGGGTCGTAGACGAAGTAGCCGCCGGTCGTCACCTCGATCCGGTTGCCGCCCGGCTCGAACCCGTAGAGGAAGAAGCCCTGGACGACCCCGTGCTTCGACGGGGCCGCCTCGATCGGGACGTCGTTCTCCACGAACAGGTCGGCCGCACGCAGGCACTCCTCGCGCGTGTCGACCCAGAAGGCCAGGTGATGGAGCCGCCTGTTCGCGCCGTACGCGTCCTCGACATAGATCAGCTCGTGCGCCGCGATCGAGAGGCTCATCCACGCGCCGGTCTCCCGCCCGTCGTCGAGCTCGATCCGCTCGTAGAGCCGGAAGCCGAGCAGCTCCTGCATGAACTCGCGGCTGGGGCGCACGTCGGCGGCGAGCACGTTGACGTGGTCGAGCCGCTTCACCGCGGCCCCGCGGCCGACGTAGCGCTGCGGCTGGTTGCGCCACGACGGGCGCAGGTGCTCCGGCGGGACGTAGCGCTCGGCCTCGTAGTAGAGCTCGAAGACGTGGCCGTCCGGGTCGGTGAACCGGTAGGCCGGCCCGTGGCCGACGTCGCCGTCGATCCAGCCCTCGCCGCGGCCGCTCGCCTCGATCGCCGCGACGCGCCGCTCGAGCGCCTCGGGGCTCCACGCGCGCAGCGCGACGTGCCCGAGCCCGCCGTGCGGCGCCTCGGTGAGCTTCAGGCTGTAGCGCAGGTAGTCGCCCCACCCGCGCAGGTAGACCGACTGCCCCTCCCGCGCCTCGACCTCCATCCCGAGCACGTCGACGAAGAAGCGGAGGCTCTCCTCGGGCCTCGGCGTCAGCAGCTCCGCGTGGCCGATCCGCGCGACGTCGTGAAGCGCCCCGGTCATCCCTCGACGAGCGCGCGCAGGCCGTCCAGGTCGTACGAGAGCGCGCCGGCCTGAAGCTTCGCACGCTTGACTCGCTCCCTCTCCTCCCGCTCGCGTGCGGCCGCGAGCACCTCGGCGACGCGGGCAGGGTCGACGACGACCGCGCCGTCCGCGTCCAGGACGACCACGTCGCCTTGCCGGATCGTCGCGCCGCCGACCTCGACCGTGTCGCCGATCGTCCCCGGGATCCGCTTGTCGGCGCCGCGGACACGGACGTAGCGAGCCCAGATCGGGAGCCGGAGCTCGCGGAGCTCCTCGACGTCGCGCACCGCCGCGTCGACGAGCAACGCGGCGACGCCGCGCGTCTTCGCCTGTGTCGCGAGCAAATCGCCGACGAGCGCGACGGGCGCCGGCTCGGGCATCGTGAGGACGAGCACCTCGCCCGCCTGCGCCTCGGCGATCGCCGCGTGCACCATCAGGTTGTCGTCCTGCCCGCAGCGCACCGTCCGCGCGGGCCCGGCGGCCCTCGAGCCCGACACGATCTGGATCAGCGCGACGTCGACGACGGGCGACCGGGCCGCCGCCTCGTGCACCGTCGCCGTCCCGAGGCGCGCAAGCTCGTGGTACGGCTCAGCCACGCGGCCGACTGTACTCGATCCTGTCGACAATTCCGCGCCGGCCTCGTTCAGCGCGAGGCGGCGACGGCCGCCGCGAGCGCGTCCGCCAGGAATGCGTCGAGGACGCCGCCCGCGACCTCCACCGGGAACCTCCGCCCGTCCTGGACGTCGCTGAAGCTCCTGGCGCGGGCGCCGAGCGCGCGCATCGCCCGTGCGGCCGCCTGCGCGTCCGCCCGCCGCCCGGCCCGGCTCGCCTGGAGCAGATCGATCGCGGCCAGGCCCGCGGCCCCCCAGGTACGTGCGGCGTCGAGCCACGGCGAGGTCTCCGCGAGGAACCGCGCGTCGGCGAGCCGCGCCCGCAGGAGGCGCGGCGCGTCGCGGAGCGCGGCGAACGAGACGCGAAGCGCGGCGACGCCCCGGGACCCGCCGGCCTTCCACGAACGCCAGAACGCCGCGATCCTCGCCGACAGCTCGGGAGCCTGCCTCGGGTCGAGCGCGGAGGCGTAGTCGACGTCGGCGAACGCCCGCAGCGCGGCGGCGACGGCCGCGTCCCCGCCGGCGAACTCGTCGAGGCTCGCCGCCCACGACCGCCCGGGGTCGTAGGCGGAGTCGTTCCACGCGTAGTCGGCGATGGTGAAGAGCGGGATCTTCGTCGCCTCCGGCTGGATCATCGGGTTGGCGGTGATGCCGAGGAGCGCGGACGAAAGCCCCGGCTCGCGCCCGCGGTACGGAGCGAGCCGGAGCACGCGCGGGACCCGCTCGTCGGCGACGGGGTAGTTGTCCCACAGCAGGACGTCGTGCCCGTACACGCCGCGAGCCGCCCCGGCCTCCGCGCGCGAGATCGAGCGCGCGAAGACCGCGCCGCCCGTCCACTCGACGACGACGTCGGGCGCGAGCAGGGCAGCGAGCGTCCGCGTGTAGGCGGTCGACGCGACGTTCGCGTACTCGGTCGGCACCGTGATCAACCGGCCCGCGCCGGGATGCGTCGCGACGAACGCGCGGTCGATCGCGTTCAGCAGGTGGGCCTGCGCCGTCGCCGCGGCGGCGGGGCCGCTCCCGAACCTCGCATCGTCCCCGCGGCAATGGAACCGCCGGTAGTCGATGTCGTCGAGCGGGATCGCGAACGAGCGCACGCCGACAGCCCAGAGGCTTTCCAGCTTCGCGAAGACCGCCCGCAGGTCGGTGGCCGACGAGAAGCAGATCGAGAGGCCCGGCGAGAGCGCGTACGTGAAGGTGACGTGGTCGGCCGTGGCGCGCGCCGCCAGCGCGTGAAGCGCGGCCAGCCGCCCGGCGGGATACGGGTCGCGCCAGCGGGCCCGCGCGTAGGCGTCGTCCTTCGGCGAGTAGACGTACGCGTTCAGCTTGTGGGCCGCGAGGAAGTCGAGCATCGCGAGCCGCTCGCGGTCCGGCCAGGGCGGGCCATAGAAGCCCTCGACGACGCCGCGGATCGCGAGCGACGGCCAGTCGCGGACGGCCACGGACGGGAGCCGCCGGCCGCGGACGAGCCGGCGCAGCGTCTGCGCCGCATAGAAGGTTCCCGCCGCGTCGGCTCCCTCGAGGACGACGTGCGCCTGCCCGTCGGCGCCGCGCCCGATCGCGAGGACGTAGCCGCCGGGCGGGAGGCCCTTCGCGTCCGGCACCTTCAGCGACGCGAGCCCCACGGCCGAGCCGACGGAGACCGTCAGGACGGCCGAGGCGGACACGCGGGCTCCCGCAGCACGGAGAACGCTCCGGACGAGCGCGAGCGTCGACGCGTCGGCAGTCGGCCCGGCCTCGAGCGCCACGGTCGGCGGCACGACGACGCGGCCCGGCAACGCCCGCACCGACTTCGGCACCGGGTAGACGGGCGGCAGCGCCCCCGCACGCGCCGGCGCCGCCGCCGGCAGAGCCGGCGCGAGCGCGGCGAGGATCGAGGTGGCGAGCCGACGGATCGCGGCAGGGTAGCGGCGCGGCCGGCGGCCGACTCCCGACCGTACGATGGCGTCGTGCCCGACTCGGACGCCCCCGATCGACTCGAGCCCGTCCGCGCCTACCTCTCGGCGCCGCGCTGCGCCGTGCTCTCGACGATCGACCGCGGCGGCGGCCCGCATCAGGCCGTCGTCCACTACCTCGTCGAGGACGACGCGATCCTCGTCAACGGCCGGGCCGACCGCCGCTGGGCGCTGAACCTTCGACGCGACCCGCGCGTCTCGTTCGTCGTCCACGACGAGGACGAATCGCTTCACTGGGTCGGCGTCAAGGGCGCGGCCGGGCTCGCGGCCGAAGGCGAGGCTGCGGTTGCCGACGCGATGGCGCTCGCGCGGCGCTACGGCGAGGACCCCGAGGCGTACCGCGGGCTGCAGCGGGTCAGCTTCCGGATCGTCCCGCGGCGCGTCTCCGAGTACCGGCCGTAGCTACGTGGGCTGCGCGGCCCTCGCCTCGAGGGCCTCGAGCGAGCCCCGGATCTCCCGCGCGAGGATCGAGTACATCGTCGGCCCGACGACCTCGAGCGCGTCGCCGAACGCCGCCCTCGCCTCGTCGGTGCGGCCCTGCGCCGCGCGGACGAGCCCGCGCGCGTGGAGGAGCGAGGCGCGCGTCCAGACGTCCTCCCGGCCGACACGCCGCTGCGCCTCGGCGACGAGCCGGTCGGCCTCGTCGACCTTCCCCAGCTCGACGAGCACCTCCGCCAGGCCGCGCTCGGCCTCGACGAGGAACCCCTGCTCGTGCGTCCCGCGGAGCCGCCGGACGGCCTCGCGGAAGCACTCCTCCGCCTGACGGAGGTCGCCCCGGCCGCGGTAGACCCACGCGAGGTTCGACAGCGTCCAGCCGCCCCGCCCGGCCGCGCCGATCTCGTCGCAGATCGCGAGCGCCTCGCGGAGATACCGCTCCGCCTCGTCGGCCTCGCTCGCGTCGAAGCGCCGCGCGTGCACGGCGAGCGCCCATGCCATCGCCTCGCGGCTCCCGCTCGACTCGGCGAGCGCCTCCGCCCGTTCGACCAGCTCGAGCGACTGATCCACGTCACCCTGCACGCCTGCGACCGCCGCGAGCTGCGTCAGCGCGAGGCTCTCGAGCTCCGGGCGGCCGGCACGGTGGGCGAGCTCGAGCATCGCCTCGCCGTGGCGAACGGCGCCCTCGGCGTCGCCGACCCACCAGAAGATCGCCGCGAGCATCGCGTGGGCGTCGTAGACACCCGACGGGTCGTCCACCGGCAGGATCGTGAGCGCCTCGTCCGCGAGGTCGTGCGCACGGGCGACGTCGCTGTCCGCGTGGAGCGCGAGCTCGGCGAGGAGGACGAGCGCCCGCCCCTCGACGTCGCGGAGCCCGCCCGCCCGCGCCTCGGCGAGCGCCTGCTCGACCTCCTCGCGGACCGTCGGGACGTCGGAGCGCCGCCAGGCCGCGCGGGCCGCGAGGTAGCGCCGGCCGGCGCTCGGCTCGAGCTCGACCGCACGCAGCAGCGTCCGCCGGGCGACGACGAAGGCACCGCGGACGAGCGCGCGGCGGCCCGCCTCCTCGAGCGCCTCCGCAGCGGCGCGGGCGAGCCCCGCCGGGACTGCTCCGTCGAGCTCGGCGAGCAGGTAGGCCGCCTGGTCGAGGTGGTGTGCGCGCACCTCGGCGAGCTCGTCGCGGGCGCGTTCCCCGACCCAGTCCGCGAAGGCCTGGTGCTGGACGGCGCGGTCCGCCTTGCTCAGACCGGCGTAGGCGACGTCGCGGATCAGCACGTGGGCGAAGCGGAACGCGACGTCGCCCGAGATGCTCGACCGCTCCTCGCGGACGACGAACTCGCGCTCGAGCAGCCCGTCGAGCGGCGCCGCGACCTCGACATCCGGAGCGAGCCGCTCGAGCGCGCCACGCCAGAAGACGCGGCCGATCAGCGCCGCGCTCTGGAGCACGCGCTTCTCGGCCGCTCCGAGCCGGTCGATACGGGCGGCGATCACCGCCTGGACCGTGTCGGGGATCCGCTCGAGGCCGCCGTCGTCGCCGAGCACGCGCGCGATCTCCTCGAGGAAGAGCGGGTTTCCCTCCGCGCGCTCGAGGACGAGCGCGCGCTGCGCCGGCGGGACGTTGCTGCGGCTGAGGAGCGCGTCGGCGAGCTCCTCGCTCTCGAGCGCGCCGAGCGGCGCCAGGTCGATGGCGCTCGCGCTCCGGATGCCGCCGCCCCAGGACGGCCGCACGTCGAGGAGCTCGGGCCGCGCGACGGCGACGATCAGCACGGGCACGCCCCGGAGCGAGCGCGCGAGGTACTCGAGCAGGTCGAGGAGCGGCTCCTCCGCCCAGTGGACGTCCTCGAAGACGAGGACGAGCGGCTGCGCGCCCGCCAGCTGCTCGACCCAGCGAAGCACCGCCCACCGCAGCTGCTCGGGCCGGCGCTCCTCCTCCGTCGCGCCGAGGACGCCGAGCGCGACCGCGAGCAGGTCGGCGACGGCCTCGCTCTCGCACGAGACGCGCAGCTTCTCGAACGCCTCGGTCGCGGGATCGTCGTCGCTGATTCCGGCGCTGGCCTTGATCATCGACGCGACCGGCCAGTAGGTCACGCCCTCGCCGTACGGGAGCGTCCGGCCGGAGAGCGCCGTCGTCCGCTCGAGGCCGGCCAGGAACTCGCCGACGAGCCGCGTCTTGCCGACGCCGGGCTCGCCGAAGACGGTCACGAGCTGGACGCGGCCGTCGCGGACGGCACGCGCGAAGAGGTTGCCGAGCAGCTCGAGCTCCGCCTCGCGGCCCACGAAGGGCGCGGCGGGGCTCCGGCTCGACTCGTCGACGGCGACCGCCCGCCACGTCCAGAGCGGCTCCGGAACGCCCCTGACCGCGATCGGCCCCTTCTCCTCGACGACGACCGCGCCGGCCGCGAGCCGGCGCACCGCCGGGCCGAGCAGGATCTCGCCGGGCGCCGCCGCCTGCTGCAGGCGGGCCGCGAGGTTCACGGCCTCGCCCGTCGCGAACGTCGAATCGCCCTCGTCGACGACCACCTCGCCCGACTCGACGCCGATCCGGACTGCGAGCCCCAGCTCGTCCACGGCCGGGACGATCTCGAGCGCCGCCCGGACGGCCCGCACCGCGTCGTCCTCGTGTGCGAGCGGGACGCCGAACGCGGCCATCACCGCGTCGCCGGCGAACTTCTCGATCGTCCCGCCGTGCGCCTCGATCGAGTGCGACGCGACGTCGAAGTAGCGCTTCACCCGCTGCCGGACGACCTCCGGGTCGGCGGCCGCGACCAGCCCGGTCGAGTCGACCAGGTCGGCGAACAGGACGGTCGCGACCTTGCGCTCCATCCCCTCATCGTAGGCGGCAGCGGGCGGAGCCCCGCGCCGCGCGGGCGGGGGCGCGTCCCGGAGCAGGCGCGCTACTCGATCCACATGTTGCCGGCGCGGATCTCGAGCGTCGGGTTGGTCGTCGAGCCGTGCACCTCCTTGCGCATCAGGTAGTTGAGCGTCTCGTAGTGGACGAAGATCAGCGGGACGTCGCGGAAGACGATTCGCCGGAGCTGCGTGTAGAGCGCCTTCCGCTTCAGCTGGTTCGTCTCCCGGGCGGCCGCCTCGATCAGCCGGTCGGCAGCCCGGTTCGAGTAGAAGGTCGTGTTGATCGGCGCGCCGGACTTGAGGACGAGCGAGTAGAAGTTGTCCGGGTCGATCGACCGCTCCTGATAGGCGGACGTGATCTCGTAGTCGCCCTTGCTGAACCGGTCGAACCAGACGGAGACGTCGACCTGCTCGATCTGCATGTCGATCCCGATCTTCTTCAGCTGGTCGCGGACGACCTCGCCGGTCTTGAGGAGCTCCGGGTACTGCGGGAGCCCGAGGTAGTGCACCGTCAGCCCCTTCGGGTGGCCGGCCTTCGCCAGCAGGGCCTTCGCCTTCACGAGGTCCGGGCCCTTCGCGTAGGGGTCGGCGTGGTCGTGCCAGACGGAGCCCGTCGGCACCTCCTCGGAGCCGATCTCGCCGGCGCCGAAGTACGCGACCGCCCGGATCTCGGTCCTGTCGAGCGCCCACGCGACCGCCTGCCGGAGCGCGCGGTTGTCGAACGGCGGCTTGCGCGTGTTCATCGAGAGGAAGTCCGGGATGCCGGAGAGCGTCGAGCCCACGTACGTGTAGCTCGGGTTCTTCTTCAGCGCCGCGACGAGCTGGAGCGGGATCGCGTCGACCCAGTTCAGCTGGCCCGATTGCAACGCGTCGATCCTGCTCTGGTCGACCGGCAGAAAGCGGAAGTTGATCCGGTCGAGCCCGGGCTTGCCGTGCTCGAAGTAGCGATCGAAGCGCTTCAGCGTGACGTGGTCGCCCTGCGCCCACTCGACGAACTGGAACGGCCCCGTCCCGACCGGGTTCCGCGCCGGGTTCTTCGACGAGGCGATCGCCTTGCGGTTCACGATCTCGCCGTTGTCGGCGAGGTTCGTCAGGAAGGGCCCGAACGGCGTCTTCAGGTGGAACGCGACGCGGTGCGGGCTCACGACCTCGACGCGCGAGATCACCGTGTACAGCGACGCGTAGCCGCTCGCCGTCTTCGGGTTCAGGATCCGCTCGAAGGTGTACTTCACGTCCGCCGCCGTGAACGGCTGGCCGTTGTGGAAGAGGACGCCCGGCCGCAGGTCGAACACCCACGTCTTCGCGTTCACCTGCCTCCACTTCCTCGCGAGGACGCCGTAGAAGCGGCCGTGCTCGTCGAGGTCGACGAGCTTGCTGAAGATGTTGTCGTAGACCTGCGCACCCGTGTAGATCTCGGACTTCGCCGGGTCGAGGCTGTCCGGCTCGCCGGTCAGCGCGGCGTTCAGCGTCCCGCCGCGCTTGACGTTCGCGAGCCGCGGGCCGCGCGCGAGCGTCGGCCCGCCGACCGCGAGCGCGCCCGCCGCGCCCGCGCGCCCGAGCAGGTCGCGGCGCGAGATCGCCGCGTCGAAGATCGTCCCTCCGTCCATCCCCTACCTCCTCTGCGAGTGTGTGTCGAGGAACGCGAGCAGCGCCTCGTTGAACGCCTGCGGGTGCTCCCACAGGCACGCGTGACCGCCCTTCGTCGTCTGCCAGGAGGAGCCCGGGATCGCCTCGTGGAGCCGGCGGGAGAGCGAGACCGGGATCAGGATGTCCTCCTCGCCCGCGATGACGAGCGTCGGCACGCGGATTGCGTCCAGCCGGCCGGTCGTGTCGTGCGTGCGGATCGAGCTCAGCTGCGCGAGGTACGCCTCGAGGCTCTGCGGGAGATCGGCCATCGCCGCCTCGAACTCCTTCAGCTCCTCTTCGCGTCCCTCGAAGAACGGCACCGTGAACGCCCAGAGCGTGACGTCCCGCATGACGGCGGGGACGCCCAGCACGGGCGCCATGTCGGCCCAGAGCGAGAACATCCGCGAGCAGAACGGCCCCGGCGCCGCGTACGTGCAGGCGAGCGTCAGCGAGCGCAGGTCGGGGGCGTTCGCGATCGCGTACTCCTGCGCGATCATCCCGCCCATCGAGACGCCGACGAGATGGAAGTCCGTCAGGCCCAGCGAGTCGACGAGCGCCTTCGTGTCCCGGGCGAAGAGGTCGGTCGTGTACGGGCCGGGCGGCGCGCTCGACTTCCCGACGCCGCGGTTGTCGAAGCGGAGCACCCGGTAGCCGGCGCCCAGCAGGTCGGGGAGCTGGAAGACCCAAGTCTCGAGATCGTCGGCGAGGCCGTTGACGAGGACGACGGTCTCGTCGGCAACGCCGTCGAGCTCGTAGTGCAGCTCGACGCCGTTCACTGCCGCAGTCGGCATGCGCTTCCTCCTATTCGGACGTCGGGTGGACGAGATGGCACGCGGCGAGCCGGCCGGCGCCCGCCGCGACGAGCTCCGGCCTCTCCTCGAGGCAGCGGTCGAACGCGAGCGGACAGCGTGGATGGAACGGGCAGCCCGCCGGCGGGTCGAGCGGCGACGGCACCTCGCCGGCGAGCCGCGGCGCCCGACTGGCCGGGGCGGCCTGCGCCTGCGGGATCGAGTCGATCAGCGCCCGCGTGTACGGGTGCGCCGGCACGGCGAGGACGTCGGCCGTCGGCCCGACCTCGACCACTCGGCCGAGGTACATCACGGCGACGCGGTCGGCGAGGTGCTCGACGACGGCGAAGTCGTGCGTGATCAGCACGATCGTCAGCCCGTGCCCGCGCTGCAGCTCCGCGATCAGGTTCAGGATCTGCGCCTGCACGAGCACGTCGAGGGCGGACACCGGCTCGTCCGCGACGATCAGCTCGGGCCGCGTCGCGAGGGCCGCCGCGATCGCCACGCGCTGCCGCTGCCCGCCGGAGAGCTGGTGCGGCCTCGAGCGCGCGTGCCGCCCGGGCAGGCCTACCTCGTCGAGCACCTCGGCGACGCGGGCGCGGCGGTCGGCCGGCGAGCCGATCCCGAACGCGTCGAGTCCCTCGCGGACGGTTCGCTCGACGCTCCAGCGCGGGTCGAGCGAGCTGTACGGGTTCTGGAAGACCGGCTGGACCCGGCGCCGGAAGGCCGCCCGCGCCCGCCGGCCCATCCGGCCGAGCTCGTCGCCGTGGAAGAGGATCCGCCCGGCGCTCGGCCGCGTCAGGCCGAGCAGGCAGCGTCCGAGCGTGGTCTTGCCCGAGCCGGACTCGCCGACGACCGCGAGGATCTCGCCCTTCCCGACGTCGACGCTCACGTCCTCGACCGCGCGGAGCGCTCGCAGCCCGACGCGGAACGACTTCGAGACGCCCTCGGCCCGGACGACGGCCTCCCCGGTCATGCGGTCTCCCGGGCAAGCGCGGGCGCCTCGTCGCACGCGAGCTCGCTGGCGGCCCAGCAGGCCATCAGGTGCCCGTCGGCGACGGGCTCGAGCGCCGGCACACGCTCGCAGGCCGGCCGGCGGAGCGGGCAGCGCGGCGCGAAGCGGCAGCCGGGCGGCGGATCGGCGGGATCCGGGACCCGGCCGGGTGCCGTCGCGAGCGAGCCGCGCGGCTGGGCCGCGCTCGGCAGCGCCGAGAGGAGCGCCGACGTGTACGGGTGGTGCGGGCCGGCGAAGAGGGCGCCCACCGGCGCCGACTCGACGACCTGCCCGGCGTAGAGGACGACCGCCCGGTCGCAGAGCTCGGCCACGACTCCGAGGTCGTGCGCGATCATGAGGATCCCGGTGCGGTGCCGGCGGCGCAGATCGCGCAGGAGGTCGAGGATCTGCGCCTGGATCGTCACGTCGAGCGCGGTCGTCGGCTCGTCCGCGATCAGGAGCGCCGGGTCGTTCGCGAGCGCGGTCGCGATCACGACGCGCTGCTGCATGCCGCCGCTGAACCGGTGCGGCGGATCGCCGTAGCGCCGCCCGGCGTCGGGGATCCCGACCTCGCGCAGCAGCTCGAGCGCTCGCGCCTTCGCCTGTCGCCGTCCGACCGGCCGGTGGGCCCGGACCGTCTCCGCGACCTGTTCGCCGACCGGGAACGCCGGGTCGAGCGCGGTCGCCGGATCCTGGAAGACCATGCTGATCCGGTCGCCGCGGAGCGCCCGCCGCTCGTCCTCGGCGAGCGCGGTCAGCTCGCGGCCGTCGAAGCGGACCGAGCCGGTGACGCTCGCCTCCGGCGGCAGCAAGCCCATCACGGCGAGGGCGAGGGTCGACTTCCCGCAGCCCGACTCGCCGACGAGCGCGACGATCTCGCTCTCCCCCACCTCGAGCGACACGTGGCTGAGCACGGACGCCGGCCCGAACGAGACGCCGAGGTCGGAGATCCGAAGAAGTGCGCTCATCCGGCCCTCGACCTTCCGAGCCATGGGCTGTTCATAAGGGGCCAGGCCCCCGGACCCGGCCGGAGCAGGCGTCCTCGACGACCCGCCGGCACAGACCCCTCACGCGCGAGCCCGCACAGCTGCAGACGCAACCGGCTGCGAGGGGCAGGTCCGGGGGCCTGGCCCCTCGCGTTGCCGGAAACGGCCGAGGGTCCGCCCTCGGGGCGTGCACAGGCCATGGCCGGATCGTGCGTGTCTGCCGTGGTCGTGGCCGGTGCCGGGTCCGACGCCGCCTTCGCGAGACGGCTCACCGGGCGATCCCCAGCGGGTCGAGGCGGGCGCGGAGGCCGTCGCCGACGAGGTTGAACGCCACGACGGTCAGCGCGATCGCGAGGCCGGGGAAGACGTCCGCCCAGGGCGCCTGCTGGAGCACCTGGTAGCCGTCGAAGAGCATCAGCCCGAGCGACGGCGTCGGCGGCTGCACGCCGAGGCCGAGGAACGACAGCGCCGCCTCGATCTGGAGCGCGAAGCCGCAGAGGACGCTCGCCTGCACGAGCGCGGGCCCGATCGCGTTCGGGACGACGTGGCGGGCGATCGTGCTCAGGTGCGACGCGCCGCGCGCACGCGCGCCCTCGACGTACGCCTCCGTGCGCACCGCGAGCACGGAGCTGCGAATGACCCGTGCGAGGATCGGCACGTAGATCACGGCGATCGCGAACATCGCGACGAGCCGGCCCGGCCCGAAGACGGTGATCAGGGACAGCGCGAGCAGCAGCGCCGGCAGCGCGAGCAGCATGTCGACCGGCCGCATCAGGATCGCGTCGACCCAGCCGCCGAAATAGCCGCAGACGACGCCGATCGGGATCCCGCCGACGAGCGCGAGGGCGACGGCGCCGAGCGAGATCAGGAGCGACGAGCGGAATGCGAAGAGCACGCGGGAGAGCACGTCGCGGCCGAGCGCGTCCGAGCCGAACGGGTGCGACCAGGAGAGGCCCTTGAGGACGCGGTTCGCGTCGATCGCCTCGGGCGAGTGCGGGGAGATGACCGGCGCGAGCGCGGCGACGAGCCCGAGGACGGCGAGGATCGCGAGCCCGGCGGCCGTCTCCCGGCTGCCGAGCCGCGCGGCGAGCCGGCGCGCGGGGCTCCGCCGCCGGGGAAGCGCCGCCGACGCCTCGAGCGTCACTCGCGGGCCGCCCCGAGCCGCGGGTTGAGCCAGCCGTACGCGACGTCGGTCGCGAGGTTGACGACGATGAAGAGCGTCGCGACGACGAGCACGCTCCCCTGCACGACCGGGTAGTTGCGCTGGTTGATCGAGGTGACGATGAGCTTGCCGAGCCCGGGCAGCCCGAAGATCACCTCGACGACGATCGCCCCGCCGAGCAGGACGCCGAACTGGATCCCGGCGACGGTGACGATCGGCAGCGACGCCGTCCGCAGGGCATGCGGGTAGACGATCGACCGCTCGGGCAGCCCCTTCGCGCGCAGGAACGTCACGAACGGCCGGCCGAGCGTCTCCTGCATCGACGCGCGCGTCGTCCGCAGGATGTAGGCCGCCTCGCCGGTCGCGAGCGTGAGCACCGGCAGCGTGACGTCGCGCAGGTTCGCGAACGGGTGCCGCGCGAGCGAGGCCCAGCCGGTCGGCGGCAGCCAGTTGAGCTTCGCGGCGAACACCAGCACGAGCAGCGTCCCCAGCCAGAAGTCGGGGATGCTGATCCCGCCGATCGTGAACGCGTGCGCGGCGAGCCGGCGCGCCCGGCCGCCCGCCGCCGAGAGCACGCCGAGCGGAACGCCGACGACGATCGCGAGCGCCATCGAGAGCAGCGTCAGCTCGAGCGTCACCGGCAGCCGCTGGCCGATCAGCGTCGAGAGTCGCGCGTGGCTGATGTAGTCCTCGCCGAGGTCGCCGCGGAAGACGCCGCCGATCCAGCTCAGGTACTGATCCGCGAGCGGCCGGTCGAGCCCGAGCGACGCGCGGATCGTCCGTACGTTCTCCGGCGTCGCGCGGAACCCGAGCATCGTCCGCACCGGGTCGCCCGGGACGAGGTGGATGATCAGGAAGACGAACACGCTCATCGCGAACAGGGTGGGGACGGTCAGCGCGACGCGACCGAGGACGAAGCGAGCCCGGGGCGTCATCCGCCGTCTCCGACCTGGCGCAGAAGCTCGCGCAGCGCGCGCTCGGTGAGGAGGAAGTGCTCGGTCGCGACGTCGGCGGCGGCCGCGCCGTCGCGCACGGCGATCGCGGCGACGAGCGCGCGGTGCTGCTCGATCGCCGTGCGGCGGATCTCGTCGCTGTACGGCTCGGCCTGGAAGCCGAGGCTGACCTGCTCCCGGATGCGCCGGCTGAGGCTCGCGAGGTACGGGTTCTGCGTCGCGTCGGCGATCGAGGCGTGCAGGGCCGCGTCGGCGGCGCGCGACGCCTCGCGGTCCGGCGCGCCGTCGTACGCGGCGAGCGCCGCCTCGATCCGCTCGAGGTCCCGCGGCTGCCAGCGCTCGGCGGCCGTGCGCGCGATCAGCGGCTCGATCATGTGGCGCAGGTCGAAGAGCCACTCGAACGCGGCCCAGTTCGGCCCGAGCGTGCGCCGGATCATCTCCGCCGAGGGCGGCAGCCAGCGCTCGAGCACGAAGGCCCCGCCGTTCCGGCCGCGCCGGATCTCGACGTAGCCCTGCCCCGCGAGCGAGTGGAGCGCCTCGCGGAGGCTCGTCCTCGACACGCCGAGCATCGCCGCGAGGGAGCGCTCCGGCGGCAGCCGCTGGCCGGGCACGAACTCGCCGAGCGCGATCGCCGTCACGAGCCGCTCCGAGATCTGGGCCGCCGCGCTCTTCACCTGCAGCGCCTCGAGCACGCTCGGAAGCGAGCCGACGTCCGCGGTCACCGGCTGCGCTCCGCCCGGGCGCAGAGGAAGCGGGCGAGGACGCGCGCGCCGTCGACGACGCTCTGCAGCTCCACCGCCTCGTCGACGCCGTGGATGTCGCGCGCCCGCGGTCCGTAGCACAGGGCGGGCACGCCGAACTGGTTGAGGTAGACGCGCGCGTCCGTCGTGGCCGTGCCGGCCCAGATGCGCGGGGAGCTCCCGAACACGTCGGCGTGCGCGGACGAGAGGGCGGTGACGAGCTCGTGATCGCGCGCCAGCGTGTACGGCTCCGCGCGGAAGCCCTCGAACGTGACCCGCGGCGGCGCCTCCGACAGCCACGGGTCGCGCCGGGCGGCCCGGTCGATCGCCGCGACGACGCGCTCCTCCGCCTCGCCGGGCGTCATCCCCAGCGGGAAGCCGACGCGAACGCCGACTCGCGCGAGGGCCGGGATCGACGACCGCCAGTCGCCTGCGTGGAAGGTGCCGACGGTCGTCGCGCAGCGCGCGGAGCTCCCGTCGTTCAGCTCGTCCTCGAGCTCCTTCAGCGCCGCGAGCACGGGCAGCGCGGCCTCGACCGCGTTGACGCCGGCCCCCGGCAGGTGGGCATGGGCCGCCCGGCCCGGGACCTCGATCTCGGCCCACAGGATCCCGATCCCGTCGAGCAGCAGCTCGAGACCGGTGCATTCGGGAATCACGACCTCGTCCGCGGCGAACCCGGCGTGCGCGGCCGCCAGGGTGCCGTTGCCCGTGCACTCCTCCTCGATCACCGAGACGAACGCGAGCGGAGCCTCGCGGACGGCCGGGTCGGTCTCGAGCGCGGCCTCGAGGGCGAGCAGCGCCATCGCGAAGCCGCTCTTCATATCGCCGGCGCCGCGCCCCACGAGCCACCCGTCGCGCCGCACGGGCTCGAACGCCGGCGTCGACCAGAGCGCCTCCTCGCCGGCCGGCACCACGTCCACGTGGCCGTTGATCAGCAGCGTCGGGCCGGCCGCGCCGCCGCGCCGGCCGGCGACGACGTCGCGCCCGCCGTAGGGGACGAGCGGCCGCCCCGCGCCGGGCCGCCCCCCGATCTCTTCCGGCACCGGAATCCGCTCGACCCGGAAGCCGAGCCGCTCGAGCTCGAGCGCGACCAGCTCCTGGGCGCCGGCTTCCCTGCCGAGGACGCTCGGCTCGGCCACGAGCCGCTCGAGGAACCCGAACGCCGCAGGCGAGAGCGCGGCGACGGCCTCGTCGAGCGGCTGAGCTTTTTGGGCCACGCCCTGACCCATTTTGGGATCATTCCGCGCGGCGGACGGTCCGTCAAGCGCCGAAGAGCGAAGATGCGCCTGGCCCTTCGCAGCGAGGGCGTTCGCGACGACGTTCACGACGCTGCTCGTCGCCCGCGAGCTGTAGGTGAAGGAGCTCCTCGGGATCCCCGAGAACCTCGCGACCGCCTGCCATCTGGCGGCGGGCTACCCGGCACGGGGCTTCCCGACGAGGCTACGGCGGCTCCCGGTGGAGGAGCTCGCCTGACCGCGGCGTTGCGCCACTCCAGGGTGCACGGAGAGCCGCTGCAGGAGGCGAACGCGAACGAGTAGAGCCGGCGTTGTCGTTCGCGACGAAGGCGCGGCCCGCCGTCGCCGCGGGCGGGCTCGGCGCCGACGTCCCGCCGAGGCCGACGCTCTGCCGACGTGACTCGCGTCGGATAGTGTCGCCCGGCGATGCCGACGAGAGCTCGATGAAGGCTGCGGTCTGCCGCGCGTTCGGCGAGCCGCTCGCGGTCGAGGAGGTCGAGCTGCGCGCACCCGGTCTCGGCGAGGTCACCGTCCGCGTGGCCGCGTGCGCGATCTGCCACAGCGACATCGCGCTGATGCGGGGCGTCTGGGGCGGCGACCTGCCCGCGGTCTACGGCCACGAGGCCGCCGGGGTCGTCGAGGAGGTCGGCGCGGGCGTGCTCGCCGTGGCGCCGGGCGACCACGTGGTCGTGACGCTCGTCCGCTCCTGCGGCCGTTGCCCGCAGTGCCTGCGCGGCCAGCCCGCGCTGTGCGAGCGACTGCCCGAGTTTCCGCTGACGAGGAGCTCGCCGCTGACCGGCTCCGACGGCTCGACGATCCAGCAGGGCGTGCGGACGGCGGCGTTCGCGGAGCGCGTCACCGTCGACGCGTCGCAGGTCGTCCGGATCGACGACGACGTGCCGCTCGAGGCGGCCTCGCTGCTCGCCTGCGGCGTCGCGACCGGCGTCGGCGCCGTGACGAACGCGGCCCGCGTCGAGGTCGGCTCGAGCGTCGTCGTCTTCGGCGCGGGCGGCGTCGGTCTGAACGTGATCCAGGGCGCGGTCCTCGCCGGCGCTCGCGCGATCGTCGCGGTCGACCTGCTCGACTCGAAGCTCGAGGCCGCGCTTCGGTTCGGCGCGACGGCGACGTTCAACCCTCGGCGCGACGACGTCTTGCTCGAGATCCCCTCACTCCTCGGCGGACGGGGCGCCGACTACGCGTTCGACGCCTCGGGAGCCGTGGCCGCGATCGAGCAGGGCGCGGACCTGCTCGCGCCGGGTGGCACGCTCGTCCTGGTCGGGCTCGCCCCGAGCGGCGCCCGGATCTCGTTCGAAGCCGTGACGGTCGCCGACCGCGCGCTTCGGATCGTCGGCACGAAGATGGGCGCCTTGCGGCCGCAGCTCGACATCCCGCGCCTCGTGGCGCTGTACCGGCAGGGGCGCCTGAAGCTCGACGAGCTGATCTCCGGGCGCTGGCCGCTCGCGCAGATCGGGGACGCCGTCGCTTCGGCCGAGCGCGGCGAGGCGCTGCGAGCCGTCGTCGTGCCCTGAGTTGCGGATCGACCGCATCGACACGTTCGCGACCCGGGACGTCGCCGTCGTGCGGGTCGTCGGCGAGGACGGCGCGGAAGGCTGGGGTCAGGTCGCGCCGTACAACGCCGACATCACCGCGCAGGTTCTCCACCGGCAGGTCGCGCCGTACGCGCTCGGCGCGCCGGACGACGAGCTCCCCTCGCTCCTGACGGCGGTGCTCGAGGGCGAGTTCAAGTTCCCGGGCTCGTACCTCTGCCGGGCGCTCGGCGGCCTCGACACCGCCCTCTGGGATCTGCGCGGGAGACGCGAGGGCAAGAGCGTCTGCGAGCTGCTCGGCGCGACGCCGCGGCCGCTGCGCGCCTACGCGTCGAGCATGCGCCGCGACATCGAGCCGCGCGACGAGGCGAGGCGGCTCGCGCGCCTGCGCGAGGAGCACGGCTTCGATGCGTTCAAGGTCCGGATCGGCCGGGAGTGCGGCCACGACGAGGACGAGTGGCCGGGCCGGACGGAGCAGCTGCTCTCGGAGGTTCGCGGGGCGCTGGGCGACGACGTCGACCTGCTCGTCGACGCGAACAGCTGCTACACGCCGGGCCGCGCGATCGAGGTCGGGCGCCTGCTCGAGCAGCACGGCGTCGCCCACTTCGAGGAGCCGTGCCCGTACTGGGAGCTCGAGTGGACGGCCGAGGTCGCGGCGGCGCTCGACCTCGACGTCGCCGGCGGCGAGCAGGACTGCCTGCTCCCGACCTGGCGGCGGATGGTCTCGCTGCGGGCGGTGGACGTCCTGCAGCCGGACGTCTGCTACGTGGGCGGCCTGACGCGTGCCCTCGAGGTCTGCCGGTTGGCCCGCGACGCCGGGCTTCGGTGCGTGCCGCACTCGGCGAACCTGACGCTCGTCGCGGTGTTCGCGCTGCACCTGCTGGCCGCGATCGAGAACGCCGGCCCGTACGTCGAGCTCTCGATCGAGCCGGACGAGTACTACCCGTGGCAGGTGGGGCTCTTCGACCCACCGCTCGTGGCGGTCGACGGCGCGGTCGCCGTCCCCGACGGCCCGGGCTGGGGCGTCGAGATCCGGCCGGACTGGCTCGCGCGCGCCGAGCGCCGCACGAGCCGCCGCTGACCAGACCGGCCCTGACCGTTCCGGGCGTCGGGCACTCCACAGGGGCCTGGCCCCGTCGCCGGGCCGCGAGCGACTTCCGTCACAGTTCAGCTTGCGCCCCTCGGCGCCGGCTCGGCCCAATCGCGCGGCTGATCGTCGCTTTCGGACGCGTCTCGGGGCCTGGCCCCCGGTCCAGCCCAAGGCGGCCGTGTCCAGCCCGGCCCGTCAGGCCGTGGTTGCGAGGGCGGCGTCGAGGCTCGGCGTGTCGGACAGGAGGCGGCGCGTGTAGCCCGCCTGCGGCGACTCGAGGACGCTGTCCACGGCGCCGAACTCGACGATGCGGCCCTCGCTCATCACGGCGACCTCCTGCGCGATCGTCCGGATCAGCGCCAGGTTGTGCGTTACGAAGAGGAGCGCGAGCCCCATCTCGCGCTGGAGCGCGCCGAGGAGCTCGACGATCGCGGCCTGGACGGAGACGTCGAGCGCGGAGGTGATCTCGTCGCAGACGAGGAACGACGGCTCGGCCGCGAGCGCGCGTGCGATCGCCACGCGCTGACGCTCGCCGCCGCTGAGCTGATCCGGATACCGGCCGGCGAGCGCCGGGTTGAGCGCGACCCGCTCGAGCAGGTGGCCGACCTGTCGGTGCGTGCGCCCGCGGTCGGCACCGAAGAAGAGCCGGATCGGCTGCGACACGATCTGCCCGATCGTCTTGCGCGGGTTCAGCGAGCTGTACGGGCTCTGGAAGACGTACTGGATCAGCCGCCTCGACTCGCGGTCGCGCGCGGCTGCGCCCGGCTGTAGCACCGCGCCCCGAAGGGCGACCTCGCCGGTGTAGCGCGAGTGGAGCCCGGCGATGCAGCGGGCGAGCGTCGTCTTCCCGCTCCCCGACTCGCCGACGAGGGCGAGGCACTCGTGCGGCCAGAGGTCGAGGCTCACGTCGTGCACGACCTGGCGCTCGCCGTGGGATGCGCGCACGCCCTTGACCGCGAGCAGCACCTCCTCGCCGCGCCGTTTCCGGTCGGCCGCCCCGGCGCGGGTCCGCTCCTTGACGCTCTCCGCCAGCACGTCCTCCGCCCGCCAGCAGCGGACGGCGTGCGACGGCGCGACGGTCGAGACAGGCGGGAACGAGCCGGCGCAGTCCTCGACGGCGAGCTCGCAGCGCGGCTCGAAGAAGCAGCCGCGCGGACGGTGCCCGGGCGGCGGCGCCCGGCCCGGGATCCCCACCAGGGCGTAGCGCCCGGAGAGGTCGGGGATCGCCTGCACGAGGTTACGCGTGTACGGATGGGCCGCCGCGCGGAAGAGCTGGCGCTGCGGGCCGACCTCGACCATCCGGCCGGCGTACATCACCGCGACCCGGTCTGCCAGCACGGCGACGACGGCGAGATCGTGGCTCACGTACAGGCCGGCGACGCCGTGGGAGCGGCAGAGCTCGCGGACCGTCTCGAGCACGTGCGCCTGCGTCGTCACGTCGAGGCCGGTCGTCGGCTCGTCGAGCACGATCACGCGAGGGCGGCACGCGAAGGCCATCGCGAGCGCGGCGCGCTGCTGCTGGCCGCCCGAGAGCTGGTGCGGGTAGCGCCGAAGGAACTCGCGGTTCGAGGGCAGCAGCACCTCGTCGAGCATCTCGCCGAGCCGGCGGCGGCGCTCCTCGTCGGAGGCGCCGAAGCTGTGCGCCTCGAGCGTCTCCAGCAGCTGCGTCTCGACCCGCACCGCGGGATTCAGCGAGGCGGAGGGATCCTGCGGCACGTAGCTGACGGTCTTGCCGCGCAGCGCCCGCAGCACCTCCGGCGGCTTCTCGAGGATGCTCTCGCCCGCGATGCGGACGCTCCCGCCGGCGAACCGTGCGCCGCGCCGGCAGTGGCCGAGGATCGCGAGCCCGACGGTCGTCTTCCCCGAGCCGGACTCGCCCACGAGGCCGAGGATCTCGCCGGCGGCGATCGAGAAGCTGACCTCGTCGACGATGTCGGTGCCCGAGCCCTCGAGCTCGACCCGGAGGTTCTCGACCTCGAGCGCCTGGCCGGTCGTCACTCCGCCCCCCGCCGCCGCTCGATCCCGATCGCGGCCCGCGCGAAGCCGTCGCCGATCAGGCTCGTGCCGACGGTGAGAAGGCCGATCGCGATCACGGGGAGCACCACTCCCCAGGGCTGCGCGCCGAGCAGTCCCTGGCGGTTCTCGTTGATCATCAGGCCCCAGTCCGCGGCGGGAGGCTGGAGGCCGAAGCCGAGGAAGCTGAGGGCGGCGATGACCGCGATGTTGAAGGTCAGCCGCAGGCTGACCTCGACGACGAGCGGGCTCGTGATGTTCGGCAGGATCTCGCCGAAGAGGATCCGGCCGCGCGGCACGCCGATCCCCTCCGCCGCCTTGACGAAGTCACGCTGCACCACCTCCACGGCGGCGCCGCGGGTCACCCTCGCCGCGCGGGGCATGGTCGTGATGCCGACGGCGAGGACGAGGAGCCACAGCTTCGGGCCGACGGTCGCGACGAGGACGAGTGCGAAGACGAGCTGCGGAAACGCGAGGATCACGTCCATCGTCCGCATCAGCACCTCGTCGACGAGGCTGCTCGAGTAGGCGGCCAGGAGGCCGGCGGCCACGCCCAGCAGCACGCCGAGCGCGGTCGCGAGCACCGAGAGCGCGAGCACGGAGCGGCCGCCCCAGAGGAAGCGGCTGAGGACGTCGCGCCCGAGGCTGTCGGTGCCGAGCAGGGCGAGGCTCGACGGCGGGTCGAACGGGAGCGCGAACTGGCCGGCCTTCTGGACGGGCGCGTCGGGAGCGTAGGGCGAGAAGAACGGGCCGATGATCGCCGTCGCGAGCAGCAGGGTGACGAGCACGACGCCGACCTTCGTCCGCGCCTGCCGCCACGTCCGCTCGAGGAGCAGCAGCCACGGCCGGGCCCGCCGCGTCGGCCGGGCCTCGAGCGGGAGGGCGTGGTCGGTCACTTCAGCGAGGTCCGCAGGCGCGGGCTGACGAGGATCGTCGCCACGTCCGCGAGCAGGTTGAGGACGACGTAGAGCGCCGCGATCATGAGCGACAGCGCCTGCACGACCGGCATGTCGCGGCCGTGGACGGCGTCGACGAACGCCTTCCCGATGCCCGGGTAGTTGAAGACCGACTCGACGACGACGATCCCGCCGGCGAGATAGGCGAGGTTGATGGCGATCACCTGGAAGGTCGGCGCGATCCCGTTCGGGACGGCGTGCCGCCAGAGGACGAGGCGCTCCGACAGGCCCTTCAGGCGCGCCATCTCGACGTAGTCGCTCTCGAGAATCTCGACCATCGAGGCCCGCATGATGCGGGCGACGTAGGGCGTGACCGCGATCGCGAGCGTGATCGTCGGCAGCACGAGCTCCCTCGGATGGGTCCACGGCGGCGTCCCGGGGTCGATGATCGTGACCCCCGGCAGCCAGTGGAAGACCGTCGTCGCGAACAGGACGACGAGCGCGATCCCCACGATGAACTCGGGCAACGCGGCGAGCGCCAGCGTGATCACCGACATCGCGTGGTCGAAGGGCCCGTCGCGGCGGCGCGCGCTGGCCGCACCGAGCACGACCGCGAGCGGGATGCTGATGACGCCTGCGAGCAGCATCAGGAAGGCCGAGTAGCCGATCGGCTCGCCGATCACGGAGGTCACCGGGCGGCTGGCGTCGAGCGAGTCGCCGAGATCGCCCCGGAAGACGCCCCCGATCCAGCTCGTGTACTGGTCGAGCACGGGCCGGTCGAGGCCGAGCTGCTTGCGCAGGGCGGCGAGCGAGTCGGGGGTCGCGTTCCGGCCGAGGATCGACCGGGCCGCGTCTCCGGGCAGCGCCTGCGTCGCCGCGAAGATGATGATCGAGGCGACGAAGAGCGTCGCGACGCCGAAGAGCATGCGCCGCGCGACGAAGCCGCCGATGCCGTGGAGGAAGCGCGTCCGCCGTGGACGCGAGGGGAGCGAGAGGAGCGGGCCGGGGCCCTCCATGAGGAGCCCCGGCGCCTCTCCGGATGGTTCGCTAGACAAAGTAGATCGTTCGGTACCCGTTTCCGTACTGGTTGAGGTTGAGCGTCCCGCGGCCGACCTTGAAGCCGCCGAGCTTCTCGGAGTACGCGTCGGTCAGGTTCTTGAAGTACGGGATGATGTGGCCGCCCTCGTTGTACTCGAGCAGCTGCATCTGCTTGATGATGGCGCAGCGCTTGTTCAGATCGACGGTCGCCTTGGCCTGGTTGTAGAGCGAGACGAACTTCGCGTAGTGCGGCGACGCGAACCAGTGCGACTCGTCGAACGGGGCCGACTTGAGCGTGCCGGCGCCGACCTGGACGAGGTAGTTCCGGGTGCCCCAGTAGTCCGTCGCGAACGGCCACTTCAGGTACTGGTCGCCGTAGAACGTGCCGCCGTCGAGGTTCTTGACGTTGACCGTGACGCCTCCGGCCTTCGCGTTCTGCGCGAGGATCTCGGCCTCCTCGACCATTCCGGTGTCGGCGGGCGACGTCTGCAGGTCGACCGTCAGGCCGTCCTGGCCGGCCGCCTTCAGCAGCGACCTCGCCTTCTCCGGGTCGTAGTGGTGCTGCGGGAAGTCCCCGCCCGCGTAGCAGAGGTCGAACGGCGAGTAGATGTCGTTCGCCACGCGGCCGTGTCCCGAAAGCGCCTGCTGGACGACCTGCGGCCGGTTGATCAGGAGCCGCATCGCCTGCCGCACGCGGTTGTCGCTGAACGGCGCGACGTCGATGCGCATGCTGATCGGATTCCAGGCGCCGGTCGGCGACTCGAGGACCTTGAGCCCCTTGCGCTTCTGGACCGACGGCACCTGCGCGTACGGCACGTCGGTGATCGCGTCGACCTGGCCGCTGAGCAGGGCGTTGACGCGCGACGCGTCGTCCGGGAAGTCGATGACGATCACCGTGTCGAAGTACGGCTGGCCGGTGCGCCAGTAGTTCTCGTTGCGGACGTGCACGCTCTGGCGGCCCGGCGTGAAGCTCTTCACCTTGTACGGCCCCGTGCCGACGTAGCGCAGCGGGCTGCTCGTGCGACTGGCGAGCCCGGTCATCGGATAGCCGACCGGCACGACGCCCTGGAAGTACTGCGAGAACGCGTCGAGCAGGGTCACGTCGCCCTGCTTGAGGAAGAGCCGGATCGTCCGCTTGTCGAGCTTCTTGATCCGCGTCGGGTCGATCGAGCTCAGCGCCCCGCGCCCGAACAGGCCGAGCTTCGGGTTCAGCGTCCGCTTGATCGAGTAGACGACGTCGTCGGCTCCGAGCGTCTTGCCGTTGTGGAACTCGATCCCGTCCCGAACCCGGATCACGTACTGGTTCGCCTTCTCGGCGGTCAGCTCCTCGGCCAGGCTGTCGAGCACCGGCTTGTACGCGTCGTTGAAGCGCGAGAGCCCCTCCCAGCCCGTGACGAGGCGCGCGATGTCCGTCTTGGCCACGATGTGCTGGCCGTCGATGAAGTCCTTCGACCCGCCGCCGGAGATGCCGACCCTGAACGTCCCGCCGCGCTTCGGCTTGGCCGCGGCCGCGGCCATCCCGGTGAGCCCGCCGCTCGCCAGGATCACACCGCCGACCGCGCCCCGGCGAAGGAGCTCCTCGCGGGTCAAGCCCCCGCGGCTTGGCTCAGTGGTGATCTCGTCATCCATCAGAACGCTCCCTCCTTCGCTCCGTGTTTGCCGATCGTCGCTGGGCCCGAGACCCGGCTTGGGACCCGAAAGCAGGACGGGATATCCACGTAGTGGATAGGCATGTCCGCGACGCGTAGACTCAACCACCTCCCCACGGGCGAGTCAACCGCGGAGATGACGACGCTCAACAAGTCGGTTCAGAAGGCGCTCGCGATCCTGCGGAGCGCCGCCTCCGATGCAGGCGGCGAGACGGCCGCCGGCCTCGCCCGCCGGACCGGCCTGCCCTGGGCGACGGCCGTCCGGTTCATCCGCACGCTCGAGGCCGAGGGCTTCCTGTTCCGGCTGCCCGAGTCGGACCGCTACGTGCTCGGGCTCGAGGCGCTCCAGCTCGGCCGCGGCGCCGACGAGGCGCGCCTGCTGGCGGCGATCGCACGACCGGCGCTCGAGCGGCTCGCGGCGGGGCTACAGGAAACCGTCAACCTCACGGTCGTCCGGGCCGACGGCAGCCTCGAGGTCGTGGAGGAGATCGACTCTCCGCGTCTCCTGCGCACCGTCGGCTGGGACCGGCCCTACCCGCTCCACGCGACCTCGATCGGAAAGCTGCTGCTCGCGACCTACGACGAGCGCGTGCTGGACGGGTTCCTCGCGGCGCCGCTCGAGCGCTACACGGGGTCGACGATCTGGGATCCCGGCCGGCTGCGCGCAGAGCTCGCCCGCGTACGCGAGACCGGCTTCGGCGAGGCCGTCGACGAGCTCGAGGAAGGGCTGACGGGCATCTCGGTCGGCGTCCGCAACCCGCGCGGCGAGCTGCTGGCGATGATCACCGTCAGCGGCCCGACCTTCCGCCTGGACGCGGCCGCGAGAAGCGCGGCGCGGCAGCCGCTGCGCGACGCCGCCGCCCGGATCGAGACGCTCCTCGTGGGCGAGACCGTCAGGCCGGGTCGCGCAGCAGCGCCTGGCACAGGCAGTGCGCACCGCCGCCGCCGAGCGTGAACATCGAGAGGTCGGGGTCGTAGACCGTGAAGCCGAGCGCCCGCAGCTTCCCGTTCAGGTCCTGCGAGTGCGCGCTCGAGAGGATGCGGTCGGCGCCGAGCGAGGCGGCGTTGCAGCCGAGCGCCATCGCGTCGCGGTAGCCGACCGGCAGCAGCTCGATCTTCCGCTCCCGCAGCTTCGCGAGCAGCCGTTCGCTCGCCGTCTCGGGGCAGACGGCCGCGAGCTTCGGCGCGAGCATCGCGAGCATCACGTCGATGTGGACGTAGTGCTCGGCGATCGGCTCGAGCAGCACCTCCCAGCCCTCCTCCTCGAGCCAGCCCGCGACCTGGCGCGCCGACTGCTCCTGGGTCCGCTCGCCCGAGTAGCCGATGACGGCGAAGCCGGGCTCGACGAGGTGGAAGTCGCCGCCCTCGAACGAGCCGGCCGTCACCATCCGCCACGGCGGCGTCCCGCTCTCCTCGTAGAACCGGAGCACGGCCGCGTACTCGCCGCGGCGCCACCACTGCGCCATCTGCGTGACGATCGGGCCGAACGGCGTCACGATGCTCGAGTCGCGCGCGTAGACCTGGTACGGCAGGTGCTCGTCGGGCTCGAGGTAGTGGAGGTTCACGCCCGCGTCCCCGTACGCCGCGGCCATCTCGGCGTGCTGGCGCCGCGCGAGCTCGCCGTCGAAGACCGCGCCGGAGGCGAGCGTCGCCCTCGAGATCGAGCTCGTCGGCAGCCAGCGGAAGTTGTCCGCGGGGCAGAGGAGGACGTCGCGGAGCACTCCGTACTCCGAGTCGGCACGCCAGCGGGTCGCCTCGGCCATCGCGGACTAGAGTAATCCGGCGAGCGTGGCGGCGAGAGCGGCAATCGACCGGGCCGGGCCCGCGGACGTGGCCGCGGTCGAGCGCGTCGTCCGCGAGGCGTACGAGGTGTACGTCGCGGACATCGGCCGGCCGCCCGCGCCGATGACCGCCGACTACGGCGCGCTCGTTCGGGCCGGCGAGGTCTGGGTCGCGCGCGAGGACGGAGGCGTCGCCGGCGTCCTCGTCATCCGCGCGGAGGGCCGCGCGCTCCTGCTCGAGAACGTCGCGGTCGCGCCGGACCGGCAGGGTCGGGGCATCGGGCGCGCACTGATCGACTTCGCGGAGGAGCAGGCCCGCGACCTCGGCCTCGACGAGGTGACGCTCTACACGAACGAGCGGATGACCGGGAACCTCCGCCTCTACCCGCGGCTCGGCTACGTCGAGACGGGCCGGCGCGTCGAGGACGGCTACGCGCGGGTGTTCTTCCGGAAGCCCGTGGACACGTGACGGCGGGCCGCGTCCTCGTCGACGGACCGCCGTTCCCGCTCGACGCCGTCCTCGAGGCGCTGGACGGCTCGGGCCTCGCCGCCGAGATCCGGCCGCGCCCGTGGGAAGGCGACGACGTGCGCGGGCTGCTCGCGTGGGAGCCGCTGCGGGAGGGCGACTTCGTCCGCCTGCCGAGGGTCGAGGTCGTTGCCACGTGCAGCGTCGGCTTCGACCACATCGACCTGAAGGCGGCGGCGCGGCGCGGGATCTGGGTCTGCAACGTGCCCGACTACTGCACCCACGAAGTGGCCGAGACCGCGCTCGCGCTCGTGCTGGGGCTACTGCGCGGGATCGTCTTCCTCGACCGCCACGTCCGGGCGGGCGGCTGGGACGAGCGCGCGGCGGGTCCGCTCCGGCGCGTCGATGGCACGAAGCTCGGCCTCGTCGGCTTCGGGCGGATCGGCCGGGCCGTCGCGCAGCGCGCCATCGGCGCGGGGCTCGAGGTCTGGGCGACGGATCCGTACGTCCCGGCGGCCGAGCTCGAGGTGCGCGGCGTCCGGGCCGCGACCCTCGACGAACTCCTCGCGGGCTGCGACGTCGTCTCGCTGCACGCTCCGTTGACCGCCGGGACGGCCGGCCTGATCGGCGAGCGCGAGCTCGCGCTGATGCGGCCGGGCTCGTTCCTCGTCAACACCGCCCGCGCCGGGATCCTCGAGTGGGACGCGTTCCTGCGCGCGCTCGCGAGCGGGCACCTCGCGGGCGGGGCGGTCGACGTCCTCCCCGTCGAGCCGCCGACGTCCGGGGAGCCAGCGCCCGACCTGCCGAACCTGGTCGTGACGCCGCACGCCGCCTGGTACAGCCCCGCGGCGGAGGCGGCCGTCTTCCGCCGGGCGACCCTCGCGGTACGCGCCGTGCTCGAAGGTCGCGAGCCCGAGCACGCCGTCGTCAGGCCGTGAGCGAGTGTCGGGGAAACAGAGGCTCCGCCGACCGGCCAACGGCGGCAAGCCCGCCGGCGCACCGGCGAGCACCTGTGAGCTGAGGGGCTAGAAGAGGGCCGAGCTCGCCAGCACCTCCGCCGCGCAGCGCTCCGCCGCGCGGACCGCTCCCTCCAGGTAGCTCGGCAGCGAGGAGGCCTCCGAGCCCGCGAAGTGGACGAGGCCGTGCGGCTCGCGGAGGCGCCGGCCCCAGAGCGTCAGCTCGCCCGGGCCGAGGATCAGGTAGCTGCCCCACGAGAACGGCTCCTCGCTCCAGTCGACCGACGCGGCCGCACGCGTTCGGTGCTCCCCGACCGCATCCGACAGAAGCCCTGGAAGTTCGCGCTCGAGCGAGCGCGCCGCGCCGGAGCCCGCGAACACGCACAGGAGCGGCTGGTCGGGCCGGGGCGCGTACACGAGCCCGCGCTCGCTCAGGACGACCGGCGGCTCGTCCTCCGGCCAGAACGCATCGTCGAAGAGGAGCCCCGCCTTCACGACCTCGCCGTAACGCGCCTCGGCGAGCGCGCGCCGGCGCTCCGCCGGCAGGGTCGGATCGAAGCGAAGCCGTCGCTGCGCCGTGAGCGGAATCGCGAGGACGGCCCGCGCGGCGCGCTCGACGCTCCCGTCCGCGAGCCGAACGACGACCTCGCGGCTGCCCTGCTCGACGGCGGCCACCTCGGCGCCGAGCCGGAGGCGGCCCTCCAGCCGGGCGGCGAGCTCTCGGCAGAGGGCGCTCGGGCCGCCGTCGAGCCGGAGCCGGAGCCCGCCCGGCGCAGCTCCCGCCGCCCGCTTCGCCGCGAGCGCGAGCAGCGACATCCGCTCGATCGGAACGCCGGCCGACGCAACCGAGTACCACGTCTCGGCGACGGCGAGAACGGCGCTCGAAGCGGCGCGGCCTCGGAGCCACGAGCCGAGCGACGTGCGATCGAGCTGCGCCGCGCCTTCCGCGTCCTCGGGCCGGTCCGGGTCGAGCCGGCGAGCCAGCCCGGAGACCTCGTCGTCGAGCGCGCGGAGGAGCGCGACCCCGCCCTCCTCGAGCGGAGGCTCGCCGGCCGAGCGGCGGCCGCCGATCAGCCAGAGCGGCAGCCCCGGCTCACCCAGTCCCGCCCACGCCTGCGCGCGGAGCGTGCGGACGCCGAGCTCACCCGCGAGCGCGAGCAGCGTCGTGTGCGCGTCGTCGAGCGCCTCGCCGCCCGCGTCGAACTCGTACACCTCGCCGAGGGCAACGCTCCACGCCCTGCCGCCCGGCCGGGCGCGCGCCTCGAGCACGCTCACGTCGAGGCCGGCCTCGTGAAGCCGGTACGCGCACGCGAGGCCGGAGAGCCCCGCGCCGACGACGATCACGCGCAGCGCCGGATCCTCCCGCACGCCAGAATCCCGGGCATGGACCTCGGCCTCACCGGCAGGCGCGCCGCAGTGGCAGCCGCCTCGCGCGGGCTCGGCTTCGCGGTCGCGGACGCGCTCGCTCGCGAAGGCGTGCGCGTCGCGGTGTGCGGCCGCGACCGCGGCCGCATCGACGACGCGGCCGCCCGGCTCGTCGGCGACGCCGTCGCGCTCGTCGCCGACGTGTCCGATCCGGCCGGCGCGGAGGGCTTCGCCCGCGAGGCAGCTGCAGCCCTCGGCGGGGTCGACATCCTCGTGACGAACGCGGGCGGGCCGCCGCCCGGCACGTTCGCCTCGACGCCGCTCGAAGCGTACGGGCCGGCGCTCGACCTCAACCTGCTCTCGGTCGTCGCCATGTGCCGCGCGGCCGTTCCGGCGATGCGCGAGCGAGGCTTCGGCCGGGTCGTCGCCATCACCTCGCTCGCCGTGCGCCAGCCATACGCACAGCTGATCCTCTCGAACACGGCGCGCGCGGGCGTAACCGGTTTCCTGAAAACGCTTGCACGCGAGGTCGCAGCCGACGGCGTCACCGTCAACTCGCTGCAGCCGGGAAGCCACGGGACGGAACGATTGAAAGAGCTGTACGGCGGCTCGCTCGACGACGCAGCCGCGGAGGTCCCGGCCGGCTTCGTCGGGAGCCCGGAGGACTTCGGGGCGGTCGCGGCCTTCCTCTGCTCCGAGCATGCCCGGTTCATCACGGGAGCCGCGATCCCGGTGGACGGCGGCGAGTACGCCGGACTCCTCTGATCACGTGGGAGCCGCGGGGCGCTCGGCGCACGCTCGACGGGCCTGAGCCTGGCAAGTCGGGCGACGGCGCGACGGCGAGAACGGAGCCGACGCCAGGCCCGCGTCAGGTCGAGTCGCTGCTCCCGGCAGCCGGGGGCCGCTGCGGGACGAGCCCGGCGGGCGCGAGGCCGGCGAGGAGGACGTCCAGGCCGTGCGGCCGGCGGCCCGCGTCCTCCGCGCGCTCCTTCCGCGCGACCGCGGCGCGCACGATCCGGCCGCCGACGTAGCGGATCGGCTCGGGCGGCAGCCCGCCGGCCTGGCGGACGAGCCCGCACGTCGCCCACTCGTCGCGGCGTCCGAGCACGAGCGAGGCCAGGATCCGACCGCCGAGGAAGCTCGGGCCGACGCCGTTGCCCGAGTAGCCGGCGCCGACGAGGATCGACCCGTCGCCGCCGACCGGCCCGAAGAAGGGCAGCCCGTGCTTCGACCGGTCGATCGGCCCGAGCCACGACCGCTCGGCCGGGACGTCGCGCAGGCTCGGGTAGAGCTGGTGGAAGCTCTCGAGCACCCAGCCGGCGCGCGGCGTCGGCCCGTTGAACTCCGGCCCGATCCGGGAGCCGTACGCGAGCCGGCCGCCGCCCTTGCCGAAGACGATGCGGCCGTCGAGCGTCGAGCGCCAGTAGTTGACCATCATCCGCGAGTCGTCGATGCACGTCCCGTCCGGCCAGCCGAGCTCCCGCAGGCGGTCGGGGATCGGCGGCGTCGCGATCACGTCGCTCGCGATCACGACGAGCGCCCGCCGCAGCTCCGGCACCGCCGCCGCCCACGCGTTCAGGGCGAGGACGACGCGGTCCGCCCGCACGCTGCCCGAGTCGGCGTGCACGCGCGGCGTGCCGCGTTCGAGCCGCCGCATCGGCGAACGCTCGAAGATCCTGACGCCCCGCTCGAGCGCCACGCGCCGCAGCCCTCGCGCGAGCCGCGCGGGCTGGACCGTCGCCGCCTCGCGCTCGAACACGCCCGCGAGGTGCGTCGGCGAGGCCGCCCGTCGCGCGACCTCGCCGGGCTCGAGCCGGGCAAACGGCTCGACGCCGAGCCGCTCGAGCCGAGCGACGGTGTCGTCCCAGGCGCCGATCTGCGCCGGGCTCGTCGCCGTCCACAGCCAGCCGTCGTGGCGGAAGTGCGCGTCGATCCCGTGCTCCGCGCAGAAGGCGCCGATCGCCGCCACGCCGTCGGCCGACTCCTTCGCGAGCCGCAGCGCCTCCTCCGTCCCGCACAGCCCCTCGAGCGAGCCGAACTTCGCCCACCACGACAGCACGAAGCCGCCGTTGCGGCCGCTCGCGCCTCCCCCGCAGACGTCGCCCTCGACGAGGACGACGTCGACGGCGGGATCGAGCTCCTTCAGGCGCAGCGCGGTCCACAGTCCCGTGAAGCCGCCGCCGACGACGCAGACGTCCGCCCGGACGTCGCCCTCGAGCGCCGGGGCGGCCTCCTCACCGTCGAGGGCTTCCTCGAGCCACAGGCTGCGCACGCTGCTCACCTTCGACCTCTATCGGCCCCGAAAATGCCTAGTCCCCGCGAACCCGAGGGCCCGCAGGGACTTGGCGAGCGGCAGTCTCTCAGGCGGCGATGCCGCTGTCAAGCCCGCTCCGGCGCTGGCAGGCTTCCGCCGTGGAGCTCGATCCGCTCGAGACGAACCTGCTCGACGGACTGCGCGCGCTGCGCCCGCGAGCCGGCGCCGCCGGCGACGTACCCGAGGCTGCCTCGATCTGGCGGGCGCAGATCCGCAGCCGGCTCTGCGACTTCGCCGCGCGCGACCTGAAGAGCACGGGGCGAAGCTTCTACTCGATCGGCTCCGCGGGGCACGAGAGCAACGCCGCGGTCGCCCTCGCGCTGCGGCCGACCGACCCGGCGCTGCTCCACTACCGATCCGGCGCCTTCTACCTCGCCCGCGCGGAGCAGGCCGGCCGCGACGGCGTTCCCGACATCCTCCAGGGCGTCACGGCCGCCCGCGACGAGCCGATCGCCGGCGGGCGCCACAAGGTCCTCGGCCACCACGACCTCGCGGTGATCCCGCAGACGTCGACGATCGCGTCGCACCTGCCGCGCGCGGTCGGCGTCGCGTTCGCCATCGAGCGGGCGCGGAGGCTGGGCGTGGAGACGATCTGGCCGGCCGACGCGGTCGCCGTCTGCAGCTTCGGCGACGCCTCCGTGAACCACGCGACGGCGCAGTCCGCGCTGAACAGCGCCGCGTTCCTCGCCCACCAGGGACTCCCGCTGCCGCTGCTCCTCGTCTGCGAGGACAACGGGCTCGGGATCAGCGTCCGCTCGCCGGCCGGCTGGGTCGAGTCGGCCCTCCGCGCGCGCCAGGCGCTCAGGTACGAGGCCACGCCGGGCGACGACCCCGAGCTCGTCCTCGAGACGGCGGCCGACCTCGCCGACTGGATCCGCGAGTACCGCCGCCCGGGCGTTCTCCACGTGCGGACGGTCCGCTACCTCAGCCATGCCGGCGCCGACGTCGAGACCGCCTACCGGTCGCCGCAGGAGATCCGCGCGGACTGGGAGCGCGACCCGCTGCTCGCGACCGGTCGCTGGCTCGTCGCCGGCGGCGCCCGTACCGGCGAGGACCTGGCCGAGGAGTACCTGGCCGAGCGCGAGCGCGTGCTGGCCGCCGCCCGCGAGGCGGCCGGGCTGCCGCAGCTCGAGTCGGCCGAGGAGGTGATGCGGCCGCTCGCGCCGCGCACCGCGCGACCGGTCCCGCCGGCGCCGGCGGCCCGCGACCCAGTGACGCTCGCACAGGCGATCAACGCCTCGCTCGCGGACGCGCTCGAGCGGGATCCCCGCGTCCTCGTGTTCGGCGAGGACGTGGCCGTGAAGGGCGGCGTCTACGGCGTCACGCGCGGGCTCCAGCGCCGGTTCGGTTCGGGTCGCGTGTTCGACACCCTCCTCGACGAGACGTCGATCCTGGGGCTCGCGCTCGGCGCCGCCGTCAGCGGCCTCTTGCCCGTGCCCGAGATCCAGTACCTCGCGTACCTGCACAATGCGGAGGACCAGCTGCGCGGCGAGGCGGCGACCCTGCAGTTCTTCTCGCAGGGCCGGTATCGGAACGGCATGGTCGTCCGCATCGCCGGCTACGGCTACCAGCGCGGATTCGGCGGCCACTTCCACAACGACGACGCCGTCGGCGTGCTCCGCGACATCCCCGGCCTCGTCATCGCCTCCCCCGGCCGTCCCGACGACGCGGCCGCCCAGCTCCGGACCTGCCTCGACGCGGCGAGCGCCGACGGCAGCGTCTGCGTCTTCCTCGAACCGATCGCGCTCTACCACACCCGGGACCTCCACGAGGACGGGGACGACGGCTGGCTCGCGCCGGCCGCGGGTTCCGCGTCGCTCGGCGCGGCTCGCACCCACGGCGACGGCCGCGACCTGACGATCGTCTCCTGGGCCAACGGCCTGCGCATGGCGCTGCGCGCCGCGCGCCGGCTCGAGCGGCGCGGCGTGCACGCGCGGGTGGTCGATCTCCGCTGGCTCGCGCCGCTCCCCCTCGACGACCTGCTGCGCGAGGCCTCCGCGACCGGCCGCGTCCTCGTCGCCGACGAGACGCGCCGCACCGGCGGCGTCTCGGAGGGGATCGTCGCCTCGCTCCTCGACGCCGGCTTCGACGGCCGGCTCGCGCGCGTTGCGAGCAGGGACTCCTTCATCCCGCTCGGGGACGCGTCGAACCTCGTCCTGCTGTCGGAGGCCGAGATCGAAGCCGCGGCGCTCGCACTCTGCGAGCGCTGACCGCTAACCGCTGCGCCCGGCGGCGCTCAGCACGGCCTTGACGATCCCGTCGTAGCCGGTGCACCGACAGAGGTTGCCGGAGAGCGCGATCCGCACCTCCTCCTCGCTCGGGCTCGGGTTCTGCGTGAGCAGCGCCGTGGCCGAGATCAGCATGCCGGGCGTGCAGAAGCCGCACTGGACGCCGACCTGCTCGAGGAAGGCGGTCTGGAGCGGATGCAGCTCGTCGCCGCTCGCGAGCCCCTCGACCGTGGTGACCTCGCGGCCGTCGGCCTGGAGCGCGAGGTAGGAGCACGCGTTCACGGGCTTGCCGTCGAGCAGCATCATGCAGGCGCCGCACTCGGAGTCGTCGCAGCCCTCCTTCGCGCCGGTGAGCCCGATCCGGTCGCGCACGGCCGCGAGGAGGCTCACCCCGGGCTCGAGCTCGACCGGATAGGCGACGCCGTTGACGGTGAGCGTGGCTTCGTATCTCACGCCGTCCTCCTCTCGGCTCCGTGGAGCGCCGGGCTCGCGGGGATCGGGACCTCCTCGCCGCGTGCTCGGGCGAGCGCGGCCTCGATCGCCCGCCGGGCGATCACCGCGGCCATCGCGCGCCGGTAGTCCTCGGACGCGCGGACGTCGGAGATCGGCGCCGACGCGGCGGCGGCGGCCTGCGCGGCGGCCTCGACGTCGCCGGCGACGAGCGCGGCCTCGGCCTCCGGCGCCCGCCGGACGGTCGGCGCGAGCGCGGTCAGGGCGATCCTGGCGTCGGCGACCTTCCCGTCCCTGAGCGTCACGACCGCCGTCACGCCGACGACCGCGATCTCCATCTGGCGGCGGTACTCGAGCCGCACGTAGCAGCTGCCGGTCGCCGGCGCCGGCTCCGGGAGCTCGACGGCGGTCAGGAGCTCGTCCGCCCGGGCGGTCGTCTCCCCCGGCCCGGCGAAGAGCTCGTCCAGCGGAAGCTGCCGCGTGCCCTGCTCGGACGCGAGCGTCACCGTCGCGCCGAAGCAGAGGAGCGGGCCGCCGGTCTCCATCGCGGGCGAGGCGTTCATCAGGTTGCCGCCGACGGTTCCCTGCGCGCGCGTGGCGTGCGAGCCGACGATCCCGCACGCGTCGGCGAGGGCGGTGAACCGCTCGCGGACGACGGGGTGCGCGACGAGCTCCTCGTGCGTCACGAGCGCCCCGAGCCGGAGCCCGCCGTCCACGTCCTCGATCCCCCGCAGCGCGTCGATCGCGTGGATCGCGACGAGGTCGTCCGGGAGCGCCCGCTTCCCCTGCCGGGCGCCGACGACGAGGTCGGTGCCGCCGGCGACGGGCCGGGCGCCGCCGGCGAGGGCGCGGACGGCGTCCTCGACCGACGCGGCGGCGACGAACGTGCCGCTCACCGTTCAGCCCCCCAGACGCGCTCGGGCGTCATCGGCAGGCGCAGCACCGGCCGGCCGACGAGCTTCGCGATCGCGTTGCCGATCGCACCGGCCGTCGGCACGCACGGCGGCTCGCCGATGCCCTTCGAGCCCTTCGGGCCCGCGTTCGGCGTCGGCGTCTCCACCCAGGCGATCTGGATCCGCGGCGCGTCCGAGGCCGTCACGAGCTTGTAGTCGAGGAGGTGCGGGTTGCGCTGCCGCGCCTCCGCGTCGAACTGCGAGACCTCGGAGAGCGCCTGCCCGATCCCCATCACGACGCCGCCGTAGACCTGGCCGTTCGCGCCGGGCGGGTTGAGGACGACGCCGGAGTCGTGCGCGGCCGCGACCTCGAGCACGCGCACGACGCCCGTCTCGCGGTCGAGCTTCACGCGCACGGCGTGCGTGATCAGCTGCGGCGCGAGGAACGACTCCATCCCGAGGCGGCCGACGCAGCCCCCGGCGTCGCACTCGGGACTCTCGGGCACCGCGCCGGAGCCCTTGCCGAGCAGCGCCGCGCCCGTGCCCGCGAGGTCGGCGATCGTCACCTCCTTCTCCGGCGAGCCCTTCACGCGCACCGCGCCGCCCGAGAGCTCGAGATCGGCGCGGGCGGCCTCGAGCTGGTCCGCCGCCAGGTCGAGCACCTGCTCGCGCACCTCCTCCGCGGCCGCGATCACGGCGCGGCCGTTGTTGAAGGTGGTCTGCGAGCCGCACGAACCCATGTCCCACGGCCCCGCGTCGGTGTCCTGGTAGTGGATCGAGAAGTCGCCCGGCTCCATCCCGAGCACCTCGGCGGCGAGCACCGGGAGCGCCATCACCGAGCCGGTTCCGTTCTCCTGCGCGCCGGTGACGATCGTGCCGGTGCCGTCGCCGTTCAGCTTCACGTAGGCGCCCGAGGGGATGCCGAACGAGGGCCACCAGCCGCAGGCGACGCCGATCGCCTCGTCGTCCGGCAGCACGCGGTCGTAGCCGATCAGCTCGACCGCCCGCTCGAGCGTCTCCTTGATCCCGATCGACTCGAACCGCTGCCGCGTCGGCCCCTCGGCGCCGTCCTCGATCAGCGTGCGCCGCCGCAGCTCGACGGGATCGAGCTCGAGCGCCCGGGCCAGCTCGTCCATGTGCTGCTCGACCGCCCAGCAGACCTGCGGCGCCGTCGGCGCCCGGATCGAGCCCGACGGCTGGGTGTTCGTGTAGACGAGGGACGACTCGACCGAGACGTTCTCGACCACGTACGGCCCGACGGCGTGCATCGCCGCCATCTGCGCGAAGAAGCCGCCCTCGCCGCAGTAGGCGCCCTTGTCGAGGACGAGCCGGCCGCGGCGTGCGACGAGCGTCCCGTCGCGCCGGGCGCCGGTCTCGAGCTCGATCACCATCCCCTCGCGCCGGTGGTCGGGGGCGACGAACTCCTCCTCGCGCGAGAAGACGAGCTTCACAGGCCGCCGCGCCGCCTTCGCGAGCGCCGCGACGTGCCCCTCGAAGTGGAAGTCGCACTTCGACCCGAAACCGCCGCCGAGCAGCGGCACGATCACCCGCACCTTCGACTCCGGGATCTGCAGCACGCGCGCGACCCCGCTGCGCGCCGCGAACGGGACCTGGGTCGACGTCCAGACCGTCACGCGGTCGCCGTTCCACTGCGCGAGGATCGCGCGCGGCTCGATCGGTACGCCCTGGGAGGCGTCGGCGACGTAGCGGCCCTTGACGACGACCTCGGCCCCGGCCATCGCCGCGTCCGCGTCGCCCTTGACGATCGTCGAGTAGCCGATGACGTTCCGGTTGCGGCCCATCGTCTCGTCGCCCTCGTTCTCGGCCCAGTCCTCGTGGACGAGCGGCGCGTCGTCGGCCATCGCGGCCTCGGGGTCGACGAGCACGGGCAGCGGCTCGTAGTCGACCTCGATCAGCGCGACGGCCTGGCGGGCGATCTCAGGCGTGAGCGCCGCGACGCCCGCGACGATGTCGCCCTCGAAGCGCACCTTCTCCTTCGCGAACAGCCGCCGGTCCTGGACCATCCCGCCGTAGCGCACGTCCGGCACGTCCTCGTGCGTGACGACGGCGAGCACGCCCGGCAGCGCCCGCGCCTTCGAGACGTCGAGCCGCGTGATGCGCGCGTGCGTGTGATCCGCGTAGCGGAACTTCCCGTGCAGCTGCCCCGTCAGGTTCAGGTCGGCCGCGTAGCGCCCCGCACCCGTCACCTTCTCCCGGCCGTCCGGCCGGATGAACGTCCGCTCCTCGATCGCCGCCACCGCCAACCTCCTTCGTCCGAGCCTCGCGACGCGACTCTACCCGGCGGACGGTCCGAGGTGATCGCCTTCCGGAACGGCCCAGACCAGGAAGCGGAAGAACGCGGCGAGCGCGTAGCCGACGAGGAGGGCGAAGGCGACGGTGCCGATCCCCGCCCGGCCGCCGAGCCCGATGCCCAGCCCGAGCGCGAGAAGCTCGAGCGTCGTCCGGACGGTCGCGACGCCGACGCCGGTGCGCCGGTGGATCCCGGTCATCCACCCGTCGCGGGGGCCGGGGCCGAGGTTCGCCGTGAGGTAGAAGGCGCTCCCGAGGGCGACCGCGGCGATGCCGACGCCGACCTGGAGGAGCTGCCACGGCAGGCTGCGCGGCTGGGGCAGGAGACGGGCGGCGAGGTCGAGCGAGACGCCGATCAGGACGACGTTGGCGATCGTCCCGATCCCCGGCCGCTGGCGAAGCGGGATCCAGCCGAGCAGCACGACGACGCTGACCGCGATCGTGGCGCCGCCGATGTCGAGCGGCGTGCGCCGCGCGATCCCCTGCGCGAGCACGGTCCAGGGCGTGTTGCCGAGCCGTGCGGCGACGAGCGCTCCTTCGCCGACTCCGAAGAGGCAGAGGCCGAGCAGGAGCAGGCCGAGCGTCGCCGCCGGCGCCCGCCACCTCGAGCCCCGGGCGCTCCACGGCATCGCCGGCACGCGCGGCGACGGCCGGAGCGCCGCGAACACCGTCGCCACGACGCTGCGCGTGCCCGCGTCAGCGACCACCATCGTCCCCGACGGGAGGCAGCTGCGCCAGCGTCACGTTCTCGCCGCCGGCGACGAGAGCGACGCGAATCGCGGAGAGCTGCTCGCGGCCGTACGAGCATCCCGTGCGGATCCGACCACCTCGCGGAACGATAGATCGGGATCCGCGTGCCACTTCCCGCCGCAGAGGGACGATGACCCGGCCGGGGACGGCGTCTGCGTGCTCCTCCGCGCGCGGAGAGCTCGGCGCCGCCGAGTCCACTGCCGCCACGCAGCTGCAGATGCTCGCCCGCGCCGGCCTCGTCCGGGCGGGTTGTCCGGCAGCCCTCGAGCGATCAGTGTATGCCTCAACCAATGCGTCGGCGGCCGTCGGTATTCGGTCTCGTCCTGGCAGGGGGCGAGGGTAAGCGCCTGCTGCCGCTCACCGCCGACCGGGCGAAGCCGGCCGTCCCCTTCGGCGGCTACTACCGCCTCGTGGACTTCGCCCTGTCGAACCTCGTGAACGCGGGCTACCTCCGGATCGTCGTGCTGACGCAGTACAAGAGCCATAGCCTCGACCGGCACGTGACGACGGTCTGGCGGTTGTCGCCGCTGCTCGGGAACTACGTCGCACCCGTCCCGGCCCAGCAGCGGCTCGGGCCGCAGTGGTTCGCCGGGTCGGCGGACGCGATCTACCAGAGCCTGAACCTGATCCACGACGAGAATCCCGACTACGTCTGCGTCTTCGGCGCCGACCACATCTACCGGCTCGACCCGCAGCAGATGGTCGAGCGGCACATCGAGTGGGGCGCCGGCGTGACCGTCGCCGGGATCCGCACGCCGCTGGCCGAGGCGCACCAGTTCGGCGTGATCGAGCCCGCGGAGGACGGCCACCTGATCGAGGCCTTCCGCGAGAAGCCGACCGATGCGGTCGGGCTCCCGGACGCGCCCGACCAGGTCTTCGCGTCGATGGGGATCTACGTGTTCGACGCGCAGACGCTGATCGATGCCGTGACCGAGGACGCCGTCGACGAGCGCTCCCGGCACGACCTCGGCGGCAACGTCATCCCGAGGCTCGTCTCGCGCGGCGAGGCCCACGTCTACGACTTCCAGTCGAACGACGTGCCGGGAACGAACGAGGACGAGCGGGGCTACTGGCGCGACGTCGGCACCATCGACTCGTACTACGACGCGCACATGGATCTCGTGCGCACCGTGCCCGCCTTCAACCTCTACAACCAGCAGTGGCCGATCCACAGCTGGCCCGAGACGCTGCCGCCCGCGAAGTTCGTCGGCGAGGAGGAGGGCCGCACGGGGCTCGCGATCGGATCGCTCGTCTGCAGCGGCGTGATCATCTCCGGCGCCCGCGTCGTACGCTCGGTCCTGTCGCCGGGCGTGCACGTCCACTCGTACGCCCAGGTCGAGCGCTCGGTGCTGCTGCACGGCGTGGACGTCGGCCGGCACGCGGTCATCCGCAGGGCGATCCTCGACAAGAACGTCCACGTCGCCGAGGGCGCCGAGATCGGCGTCGACCTCGACCGCGACCGCGAGCGCTTCGTCGTCTCCGACGGCGGCATCGTCGTGGTGGGCAAGGGCGCGGTGGTGAGTGCCTGACCTCAGCGTCGCGCTGCTCACACGCGAGTACCCGCCCGAGGTCTACGGGGGCGCCGGCGTCCACGTGGAGTATCTGTCGCGCGAGCTGGCGCGCCTCGTCGACCTGTCGGTGCATTGCTTCGGCGCCGATCGGACGGTGGACGGCGGGCCACGGGTCGTGGCCCACAGGCCCTGGGAGAGACTCGCCTCGGGAACGGCCCCGTACGCGGCGGCGTTGTCGGCCGTCTCCGTCGATCTCGACATGGCCGCTTCGGTCGCAGGCGCCGACGTCGTCCACAGCCACACGTGGTACGCGAACCTGGCCGGCCACGTCGCCAAGCTCGTCCACGGGATCCCCCACGTCGCGACCGTGCACAGCCTCGAGCCGCTCCGGCCGTGGAAGGCGGAGCAGCTCGGCGGCGGCTACGCCCTCTCGAGCTGGTGCGAGCAGACCGCGCTCGAGAACGCCGACGCGGTCGTGGCCGTCTCCGCGGAGCACCGCCGCGACCTGCTCGGCTGCTACCCGCGCGTCGACCCGGCACGGGTGACGGTGATCGGAAACGGCATCGACGTCGACGAGTACCGGCCGGACCCGGCGACCGACCTCGTCCGCCGGAACGGCGTCGACCCGGATCGTCCGTCGGTCCTCTTCGTCGGGCGCGTGACGCGTCAGAAAGGCCTCACCTATCTCCTCGACGCCGCGCCCGAGCTCGAGCCGTCGGCGCAGCTCGTCCTCTGCGCGGGCGCCGCGGACACGCCCGAGCTCGCAGCCGAGGTCAAGGCGAAGCTCGGCGAGCTCCGGGCATCGCGCGAGCGCGTCGTCTGGATCGAGCGCATGCTGAGCAGGCGCGAGGTCGTCCAGCTGCTGACGCACGCGACCGTCTTCGTCTGCCCTTCGATCTACGAGCCGCTCGGCATCGTCAACCTCGAGGCGATGGCCTGCGAGACCCCGGTCGTCGCGACGGCGACCGGCGGCATCCCGGAGGTCGTCGAGGACGGCGTCACCGGCCTCCTCGTGCCGTTCGACCCCGTCGACGATCCCTCGCGGATGCCGCGCGACCCGGCCCGGTTCGCGCACGACATCGCCGTGCGCGTGAACCGGCTGCTCTCGGACCCGGCCGAGGCGAGACGGATGGGAGCCTCGGGCCGGGCGCGCGCGGTCGCCGAGTTCGGCTGGGCCTCGGTCGCCGAACGGGTGCTCGGGCTCTATCGCACGCTCGCCTGATCCCGCCCGCGATCAGGGCAGCGCGTACGCGTGCAGCTTGCCGTCGCTCGAGCCGATGTACAGCATCCCGTCGACGACGGCCGGGCTCGAGTCGATGTAACCGCCCGTCGTCGCACTCCAGAGTGGCTGGCACACCTTCGGCACGCCGCCGCAGCCGACGTTTCCCGCCGCCGGGAAGGCGTAGACCTGGTGGTTGTCGTCGCCTGCGTACACGACGCCGTTCGCCACGGCGGGCGAGGACCGGACGTAGGCGCTCGACCCCAGGTCGGGCGACGTCCACAGCGGCGGGCAGACCGGAGGCGAGCCCGTGCAGCTCGGGTTCGCGGTCGCCTGGAACGCGAACAGCATCGAACGGTCGGAGCCGATGTAGACGACGTTCCCGGCGACCGCGGGCGAGTCCTGCGCGCCGCCGTAGAGGGGGGCGTACCAGACGACCTGGCAGACCTTCGGCGTCCCGCTGCAGTTGGTCGTGCCGCGCGCCGAGTAGGCGTACAGATAGCCGTAGCTGGAGCCGACGTAGACGAGGCCGTTCGGGCCGACCGCGGGCGAGCTGTTCGAGTACGGGCTGCCGACCGGCGACGTCCAGAGGGGCGCGCAGACCGCGCCGCCGCAACCTCCGGTGGAGAAGACGTTGAGGTTCCCGTCGCCCGCGCCCGAGTTCACGTAGACGTAGCCGTTCGCGACGGCCGGCGCCGCCCGGATCTCGCCCTTCGTCTGGCCGACCCACAGCGGCTGGCACACCTTCGGCGTCCCGGAGCAGTTGGTCTTGCCGGACGCCGAGAAGGCGTAGAGGTCGTGGTCGTAGGAGCCGACGTAGACGACCCCGCTGGCGACGACGGGCGAGCTCGTCACGATGTCACCCGTCGACGCCGTCCAGAGCGGCTGGCAGACCTTCGGCGTGCCCGAGCAGCCCTTCGTGCCCGCGGCGGAGTAGGCGTAGAGCTGGTGGTCGTCCGTGCCGACGTAGACGAACGCGCCCGACACCGCCGGCGTGGACCCGATCGCGTAGCCGCCGTGGGGCAACGCGCTCCAGAGCGGCTGACAGATCTTCGGCGTCCCCGAGCAGCCCGTCGTGCCGGCCGCCGAGAACGCGTAGAGGTGCTGGTCGCGCGACGCCACGTACAAGGTCCCGCCGGCGACGGCCGGCGACTCGACCTCGTTGCCGAAGAGCGGGCTCGTCCAGGCCTCCGCGAGCGTGGAGACGTTCGACGGGCCGAGGGTGTTCTCGTAGGGGTTGTAGCCGGTGCTCCCGTTCGAGAAGTGGAACCGCGGCCACGCGGTGCGGACCAGGAACGCGTCGGTCGCGTGGAGGCCGCTCGTCTGCCCGTTGGCGGTGACGGTGTGCCGGCCGGGCTGCGCGCTCTTCGGCACGGTGAACAAGGCGGCGAACGCGCCGGAGGAGTCGGCCGCGCCGGTCGTCTGCTGCGTCGCGTCGAACAGGATCGACACGCTCTCGCCGTTCCCGAACCCGGTGCCGTGCACGGTCACCTTCTGCGTCGGCGGGCCGGACGCCGGCGACACGGCGATCGCCGCCGCCTTGGTCGTCGCGCCGGCCGACCACGCCGCAAGGGCCGCGACGACCGCGAGCGACACGACGACCGGCACGGCGAGCCCGCGCCTCCGGACGCTCCTCTCCCCGACCTCCCGCCGCATGGAAGCTCCCTCTCTTGCCAGGCCCGACGCGACCGATCATCGTCCGGACGCCGGCTCGTGTCAACCCGCACGCGCTGCCCGGCGGAGCGTCCTGGCGCCGGGGCTTCAGAAGGCCTGGCCGGCCACGTCCACGCGACCGTGCTCGACCAGCCAGCGCAGCGACTCCCGCAGGGCCTCCAGGGAGGAGTAGCGCGGCGCGTACCCGAGGATCGAGCGGGAGCGCTCGATGCCGGCCGTGATGCTGCGATCGATGTGATCCAGGGTCGCCGCCGCGTGTTCCGGGCCGACCCGCCGCTCGAACTCGTCCCATTCGACCAGGTCGAGGACCGCCTCGCGACCGAACCACGCCGCGACCCCCGCGGCGAGTCCGCGACAGGTCATCGCCTGCTCGGCCACCACGTGGAAGCTCGCTCCGATCGCCGCCGGCCGCGTGAGCGCTCGCTCGAACGCCTGGGCCACGTCGTCGGCGTGCACGTGGTGCAGCACGCCCAGGCCGAGCGCCGGCAGCGCGACCGGCTCGCCGACCGCCAGCCGCCGCCAGACGTCGGCGTCGAGGTTGCCGGCCGGGGTGATCACCGGCCAGCCGGGCCCGCAGATGTGACCTGGATGCAGGATCACGCTGGGCACGCCGCCCGCAAGCGTCTCGCGCTGCAGGAGCGCCTCGATCGCCGCCTTGTCGGCGCCGTAGTCGCCGAAGCCGGTGCGCGGTTCCTCCTCCGTCACGGGTACGCGAGCAGTCCGTCCGTGCACCCAGATGGTGCCGCAGTGCAGCAGCAGCGGACGCGCCGGCCGGAGCGCGTCGATCAGCTGCCGGACGGATGCGGGCGTGAAGCAGATCAGGTCGACGACTGCGTCCGGCCGCAGGTCGGCGATCCGTCCACCGAAGGTCCCGGCGGCCTCCTCGGCGGTGCGGTCGGCGTTCACACGCTGCACCGACCGCCACTCCACGGCCTCGTGGTACGGCTCCCGCTCGCCGCGACTGACGGCCACGACCTCGTGCCCGGCGCGAACCAGCCTGGGAACGAGGTAGCTGCCGATGTGCCCCGTCGCGCCGATCACGACCACGCGCGCCACGCCGGCAGGCTACAGCGCCGGCCCCGCCCGGTACCGCTTGCCCACGGCCAGTCGGGCAAGCGGTACCGAGCGTCGGCCCGCGACCTCGCTAGCTCTTCAGGATCGCCGCGATCTGGCTCTGCGCCGTGCCCAGCGCGCCCTCCACCGACTTCGAGCCGGACAGGGCAGCCTGGATGGCGGTCCATACCGCCTGGGAGACCTTCGGGTACTTCACTCCCAGGCCGAGCGTGCGCGGATGCGCGAACAGCGTCTGGTTGACGTAGACCCCCCACTCGGGGCCTGCCTGCTTCACGTAGGTCTTCGCCACGGCGATCTTGCCCGGCAGGTAGCCGAACAGCTTCGCCAGCTTCAGCTGCGTCCCAGGCGTCTGCGTGCCGTTGATCCACTCGAACGCCATCTGCTGCGTCGCGGTGTCACCGCTCTTGCTGACCATCCAGTCCTCGCCACCGAGCGGCACGACCACGTGCTGCCCGGCCACCCGCGTCGGAACAGGGACGATCCCGAACTGCTTGCCGTAGAACATCTTGGCCTGGTTGAGCGCCGAGAAGTTCCACGGGCCGTTGACCATCATCGCGGCCTTGCCGTCGATGAACTGCGTCGATGCGTCGGGAGTCTGGCTCCAGTTGAGGCAGTCCTTCGACGCCGAACCGTCGTCGATCAGCTGCTTCCACACGCTCAGCGCTTGCACTCCGCGCGCGGAGGCGACGTTGGAGAAATCGAACTTGCCTCCGTTGCTCCAGAAGAACGGCTCCCATTGCCACGTGGTGTCTTCTGCGGCGTGGCACGTCAACGCGATCCCGTACCGGCCGGAGGTCGTCAGCTTCTTGGCGGCGGCCAGCAGCTGGGCCCACGTCTTGGGCGGGCTGACGTGCGCCGCCTTCAGCATCGCGATGTTGTACATCAGCGCGATCGAGTTGGCGCCCGCCACCGGCAGGCTGTAGTACTTGCCGCCGGAGAAGCCCTCGTTGATGATCGCCGGGTAGTACCCCGCCTTGCTGAAGCCCTGAAAATCGCTCAGGGGCAGCACCTGACGCGTCTCGATCATCGTCGACACGAACGGGTTGTCGACGGCCAGCAGGTTGGGCAGCGCGTGGCCCGCGGCCTGCGTCAGGAGCTTCGTGTTCAGATTCTGAAAGGGCACGTATTGCCGCTTGATCTTCACGCCGGGGTGCGCGGCTTCGAACTGCTTGTTGTAGAGCTCCAGGGCAGCGATCTGGCCCGGAGTGTTGAAGTAGTCCTCCTCCGTAAGCGTGATGCTGGCCGCAGTAGAACTGGTCGCCTGCGAGACCCCGACCACAGCGCATGCCACGGCCGTGAGAGCTGCAAGCGCCCAGGACCGCTTTCGTCTCAATACGTTCACAACGGTTCTCCCTTTACGGTTGATGGCGGACATTTGAAGGTCAACCGAGGCTTTCGGGCTAGAGATTCGGTTCGACATCTCTAGGTCATCTACCACCCCCTCGGCGTGCCAGGGCTCACCGCTATCCCTTCACCGAACCCGCCGTGAGACCGGTTGCGATGTAGCGCTGTGCCACTGCCAGCGTGACGCCGGCCGGGATCATTGCGATGGCCGCCGAGGCCATTACCGCGCCCCAGTCGGTCGAGTAGTTGCCGAGGTAGGTGTAGATCCCGAGCGTGATCGGTTCGATGCCCGCGCCGTTGAGAATCGTCAGGGCGAAGATGAAGTCCCCCCAACCGGCGAGAAACGCGAAGAGGGCGACCGTGATCACGGCCGAGCGGGCGAGCGGAATCACGATGAGGCGGAACGTCTGCCACTCGGTCGCACCGTCGACCCTGGCCGCATACATCAGCTCGTTGGGCAGGCTGAAGAAGAACGCCCGCAACACGAGGATGGCGAAGGGGATGGCGTAGGTCCCGTCGGCGAGAATAAGCGCCGGGTATGTGTTCACGAGATGGATCCAGTTGAAGACGATGAACAGCGAAGTCGCCAGGACGATTGAGGGGACAATCTGGGCGACGAGCAGGGAGCTGACGATGACGAGCGTCACCCGCAGACGGTATTTCGAGAGCGCATAGGCGGCCGGCACCGCCACGACCAGCGCCAGGAAAACCGTTCCAAGGCCAACGATGAGACTCGTCAGCACGTCCTTCGTCTCCGACCCGGACACCGTCGACTGGGCGCCCGCCGATCCGATCTGAAAGACCGTTCGGTAATTGTCGAGCGTCGCCGCGTGCGGAAGCCAGTAGAACGTGCCGCTGAACAGCGTCGCGGTCGACTCGAACGAGCCGACGACGATCGCGTACACCGGGAACAGGATGACGACGAGGGCAACGACGGCCGCGAGCGTGCTGAGCCATCGCAGGGCTCTCGACCTCTGCCGGCGGCTCATCCGTCCGCCCCCCGGCTACGTCTCAACGAGCCCCGGCTGAGCAACAGGTACAGCGGGGAGCAGATCAGCGCCAGCACGAGAAGCACGTTGTTAAGCGCCGCGCCCTCGCCGAACGTGCCGTTCTGCCCGAACGAAAGGTTGTAGGACCACGTCGTGATCAGCTGAGTCGAGTTGGCCGGACCTCCTCCGGTCAGGCCGACCACGAGGTCGAACACCTTCACGGTGAACACGAACCCGAGGAGCAACGTGACCTCGATCACGGGCAGGATGATCGGCACGATGATGAGGCGGAGCCTTTGCCATGGGCCGGCGCCGTCGATGACGGCCGCTTCCCTGACCTCCACCGGAACGTCCTGGAGCGCGCTGTAGAGCAGGAGGGTGAAGAAAGGTATCCCGAGCCAGATGTTGGCCATGAGGATCGTCCAGAAGGCCAGATGCGGGTCATTCAACCACTGGATCCGGTGGTCGACGACGCCGACATTCATGAGTAGCTGATTGACGGCTCCACCTTCGGCCTGGAACATGAACTTGAAGATGACCCCGGTGACGATCAGCGGCAGGAGCCAGGGGACGATGACCAGCGAGCGCGCAATCGTCCTTCCCGGGAAGCGGAGACTGAACAGCAAGGCGAGGGCGAAACCGATCACGAACTGGCCGAGGAGCGAGCCGAAGGTGAACTCGAACGTGCGAACGATTGCATCCCGGCTCGAAGGATCGTTGAAGACGAACCGATAGTTGTCGATCCCTGCGAACGGAGCGGTGAAATTCCCGATGGTCGCCGGAGACGTCCTCTCGAAGCCCAGCATCACGTTGTAGACGATGGGCAATGCGAATGTGAACAGCAAGTACGCGATCGCAGGTACCAGGAAAAGCCAGCCCGCCAACTGCTGCCTCCTCCAACCGGACAGCCGCGGCCGCACGTCGGTGTCGACGGACGGAAACGCAGCCACAGCTTCCGCCTGAGCCTTTCCGGTCGGCTGAGTCGGTCGCCTGAGCATCAACGTATGGCTTGTGGCGCAGCTGTGACCTCCGGGCGACCGGTTGCCCCGATCGCTTCTCCGGTCTCGGCGTCGAAGAAGTGGAGCCGGCTGAGGTCGACGGCGAGCGCGATCCGCTCGCCGGCGCCGACCCGGACGAACGGGTCGACCCGTGCGACGCCTTCCGCTGCGGACGCACCTGCGATATCCCCGGACGCACGCGTCGCCGCCGGGTCTGCCGTCCACGCGCCGCCTCTGTTTCGGACCATCCTCGCGTCGGTCGAGAAGTGGACGAGTGATTCGTTGCCGAGGGCCTCGACGAGTTCGACGCGCGCTGCGAGCGTCGTCTCCCGATCCGCGCTCCCGCCCTCGGCCACGGTCAGGTGTTCGGGACGGATGCCGACGACGAGGTTGCGGGCTTCGCCTGCGACCAGTCCGGGACGTCGCCGTCCGAGCTCGGCTGGAAGGGCGAGCCGCTGCGATCCGAGCGAGAGCACGAGCCCGTCCGCGGGCCCCGAGACCGAGCCTTCGTACAGGTTCATCGGCGGCGAGCCGATGAACGAGGCGACGAACAGGTTCGCGGGGCTCTCGTAGAGCTCCTGCGGCGGGGCCAGCTGCTGGAGCGAGCCGCCGCGGAGGACGGCGACGCGGTCGCCCATCGTCATCGCCTCGGTCTGATCGTGGGTGACGTAGAGGGCCGCGACTCCGAGTCGCCGCTGGACCCGCAGCACCTCGCTCCGCATCTGCACGCGGAGGTTGGCGTCGAGGTTCGAGAGGGGCTCGTCCATGAGGAACACGTCGGGCTCGCGGACGAGCGCTCTGCCCATGGCGACACGCTGGCGCTGGCCGCCCGAGAGCTGGGCCGGCTTGCGCCGGACGACCTCCGTGAGCCCGAGCACGTCGGCCGCCTCGCGTGCCTTCCGCTCGCGCTCCTGCTTCGGAATGCCTCGCACCCTGAGGGAGAAGGCGATGTTGTCGAGCACGTTGAGGTGCGGGTAGAGGGCGTAGTTCTGGAACACCATCGCCACGTCACGGTCGCGGGCCGAGACGTCGTTGACGACCTTCCCGCCGAGGCGGATCGTCCCGGACGTCGCCTCCTCCAGGCCGGCGACCATCCGCAGCACGGTCGTCTTGCCGCAACCCGACGGGCCGACCAGGACGACGAACTCTCCCTCGTCGACCTGGAGGTCGAACCCGCGGACCGCCTCGACGCCGTTCGGGAAGACCTTCGTCAGCTGCTCGAGTGACAGCGTCGCCACAAAGCCTCCGTGTCAGCCGGACGCGGGGAGCCAGACCCGCATCGCGCCGTCTCCCCGGTTCGCCCACGTGAAGTACGGAACCGCGAGCAGCCGCGCCGGCGCGACCGCGCCGTCCGGCGGGAGCTCGCGAACGTCGACGTACTCCGTACGCCTCCACCCGTCGAGGTCGCGGACGACGCCGGCGACGGACACGCCCGGCACGCCGCCGAGCGGCCCCAGCGGACCGCCGTCCGCAAGCGCCGTGTCCCGCCCGAGCGCCACGTCGGCGAGCTCGGTGCCAGCCGGCAGGTCGGCAGCCTCGAAGCAGTAGACGAGCGGCCCGCGCTCGAGGGCCAGGCAGCCGCGAATCGCGTCTATCCGAGGATTCGGCGCCGTGAGCCGGGGCGAGACGTCGAGCTCGAGGACGACGCGGTCGCCGGGACGCCAGCGCCGCTTCAGCTCCGCGTAACCCGGCTCGACCGGCTGGCCGTCGACGGCGGCCCGGCGCGCCCACGCCGGCACCCGGAGCGAGAGCGTCCACTCCGCGTCGCTGCACGCGACCACCTCGACCGTCACCGACCCCGACCACGGGTAGCCGGTCTCGACCGCCAGCTCGACGGGGCCCGCGCCCGGCAAGACCGCGCGGATCGTCGAGGGCGCGTACTGGTGGACCTGGACGCCGCCGTCTCCGGTCGTGGCGAGGTAGTGGTGGAGCGAGGCGAGCAGGCGCATGACGTTCGGCGGGCAGCAGGCGACCGGGTTCCAGGCATGGCGCGCGTGGCCGCTGCGCGACTGCAACGGGTTCGCGTAGAAGAACGACCGACCGTCGAGCGAGTGACCCGCGAGGAACCCGTTGTAGAGCGTCCGCTCGATCAGGTCGCCGAACCGGCTCTCGCCGGTGACGAGCAGCAGCCGCCAGTTCCACATGATGCTCGCGATCGAGGCGCAGGTCTCGCAGTAGGCGCGATCGGGCGGGAGCTCGTAGGGCTCGCCGATCGCCTCGTCGTAGTGGCGCGAGCCAACCCCGCCCGTGAGGTAGAGCTTCGTCGAGGCGAGGTCGTCCCACTGCGCGAGCATCGCCTCGAGCAGCGCCCCCTCGCCCGTCTCCGCATGGAGGTCGGTCACCCCGGCCGCGAGGTAGAGCGCGCGCACGGCGTGTCCCACGATCGAGCGTGACCCTCGCACGGGCTCGGCGTCCTGGTAGTAGGGGAGGTCGAAGCGGCCGCCGGCGAAGAACCCGAAGCCGCGACGGCTGGTGAGCCTGTCCGCGAGCTCGAGGTAGCGGCGATCCGCGGTCTCGCGGTAGAGCTCGACGAGCGCGACCTCGACCTCCGGATGGCCGTCGGTGCGGCGGTCCGCGTCGGAGCCGAAGACGTCGACGAGCAGATCCGCCACGCCGCGGGCGATCTCGAGGAGGCGCGGCGAGCCCGCCCGCGCCGCGGCGATCCCCGCCTGGATCAGATGGCCGGCGCAGTAGAGCTCGTGTCCCATCTCGAGGTCGCTCCAGCGCGTGCGGCCGTCGAGCTCCCAGTAGCTGTTCAGGTAGCCGTCGGGTCGCTGGGCGGCCGCGACGAGCTCCGTCGTCTCGCTTGCGAGCCGCGCGAGCTCCGCGTCCGGCTCGCGCTGGGTCTCCCAGGCGAGCGCCTCGAGCCACTTCGAGACGTCGGAGTCGCTGAAGACCATGCCGCGCCGCTCGGCCGTCGAGCGCCCTGCGGCGATGCGCAGGTTCTCGAGGGTGCCCGCCCGCTCGAGCTCCTCCGCGCCGCAGAAGAGCGTCACCTCGCGGTTCACCCGCTGGCGATCGGCGAGGAGCCCGTCGACGATCCGCACGCCCGCCGGGTCGAGAGGGCGGAGCCGAACCCGCGCCGACGCTGTCGGGGCCACACACGACGCACTGCCCTGAGCCGAGTCCACCTCTGCCTCCCTCCTCCACGATGTCCGTTGGGAAGCGCTTCGCGAAGCGCTTCGATGCTACAATATGAAGAAAAGTGCGTCAAGCGTCGCCGACAGACCACGACCGACCGGATCGCGGCCCCGCAGGGGCGGCGACGATGGCACATGTCGCGGGGCGTGCGGGGGTGGCGCTCAGCACGGTCTCGTACGTCCTCAGCGGCAAGCGCACGGTGTCGCCCGAGGTTCGCGAGCGCGTCCTGGCGGCAGTCGAGGAGCTCGACTACCGGCCCCACCGATCAGCGCGCGCACTGGCGACCGGCGCCTCGCACACGATCGCGCTCTTCCTGCCGTCGCCGCAGTGGGAGCTGATCCCCGTCCAGCAGACGTTCGTCGCCGGCGTGACCCAGGAGACGAGCGCGAGCGACTACGCGCTCCTCCTCTCCACCTCGCCGGCGGACCCGGACGGCATCGTCCGCCTCGTCGAGACCGGCCGGGCGGACGGCGTCATCGTGATGGAGACGCTTGCGCACGACCGCCGAATCGAGCGTCTGAAGGCGAGCGGCCGGCCGTTCACGCTCATCGGCCGAACCGCGGACACGAACGGCATCAGCTTCGTCGACCTCGACTACCGCGCCGCCGTCGAGAAGAGCCTCGCGCACCTCCACGACCTCGGGCACCGCTGTGTCGCGCTCTTCAACTTCCCGCAGGACCAGCTCGATGCCGGCTACAACTCGGCGCTGATCGCCCGTGACGCGTTCGAGCAAGGCGCGGCCGCCCTGGGCATCCGCGGGATCCACCTGCCCTGCCCGCATCCGGCGCGCGCGGCGCTCGCGGTGGCGACCGAGCTGCTCCGGTCAGAGAGCCAGTGCACCGCGGCGATCACCACCGGCTGGCAGTTCACGGGCCTGCTCGGGGCTCTGCGGACGGCGGGCCTGCACGTTCCCGACGACTTCTCGGTGGTCTCGGTGATCGCCGCGCAGTTCGCGGAGATGCTCACGCCGGCGCTGACCGGCGTCGAGTGGCCGGCGTTCGAGGCAGGCCGCCTCTCCGCCCGAATCCTGATCGAGCAACTCGAGGGCGGCGGCACGCCGCCGCGGCAGCTGCTGGTCGGCGGCGAGCTCGTCGTCCGCGAGTCGACGGGTCCCGTGAGTCGTTTGATCTCGTCGGCGACGACGTAGAAAGGAGCAGTCGATGCGGTACCGGACGCTCGGCAGGACGGGTCTCGAGGTCTCCGAGCTCGGCTTCGGAGCCTGGGGAATCGGCAGGGACGCGTGGGTCGGAGCCGACGACGACGAGTCGCTGCGCGCTCTCCGGGCGGCGATCGAGCACGGCGTCAACTTCCTCGACACCGCCTACGCCTACGGGGACGGCCGCAGCGAGCAGCTGGTCGGGGCCGCCGCGCGCGAGTCGGCGGAGACGGTCTACGTCGCCACCAAGGTCCCGCCGAAGAACTGGGAATGGCCGGCCCGGCCCGGGCAGCGCCCCGAGGAGGTCTTCCCGGCCGACTGGATCGTGTCCTGCACCGAGCGCAGCCTCGAGAAGCTGGGGCTCGAGACGATCGACGTCCAGCAGCTGCACGTCTGGTCGGACGACTGGGTCGGACAGGGCGACTGGCTCGACACCATCGAGCGGCTCAAGCGCGACGGGAAGATCCGGTTCTTCGGCGTCTCGATCAACGACCACCAGCCCGGGAACGCGCTCCGCCTCGTCGAGTCGGGGGTCGTCGACACCGTTCAGGTGATCTACAACCTCTTCGACCAGAGCCCGGAGGACGCGCTCTTCCCCGCCGTCGAGGCGGCGCAGGTCGGCGTGATCGTGCGCGTGCCGTTCGACGAGGGCGCGCTGACGGGCGCCGTCCGCGCCGACACGACCTTCCCGGAGGGCGACTTCCGGAACGAGTACTTCGCGGGCGGGCGCAAGCGCGAGGCCTGGGAGCGCGTGCAGGCGATCGCGCGCGATCTCGGCGTCGAGGTCGACGGGCTGGCGGAGGTCGCGCTGCGCTTCTGCCTGAGCCACCCGGCCGTGAGCGTCGTCATCCCGGGCATGCGCTCGACGCGCAACGTCGAGCGGAACGTCCGCGCCGCCTCCGCCGGCCCGCTTTCGGAGAGCCAGCTGACTGCGCTCCGCCCCCATCGCTGGGCCGCGCCGTGAGCCACGCACGGCCGATCCGCGTCACCGTCTGGAACGAGAATCGCGTCGAGCGAACCGATCCCGACGTGCGTGCGGTCTACCCGGAGGGGATGCACCAGACGATCGCCGGCGCGATCCGCGAGCACCTCGGCGAGCGCGCCGACGTCCGGACCGCGACGCTGGACGAGCCGCGGCACGGCCTCGACCGCGCTGACCTCGACGCCACCGACGTCCTCGTCTGGTGGGGCCACCTCTTCCACGACGAGGTCGCAGACGACGTCGCGGCGGCGGTCCAGCAGCGCGTTCTCGACGGGATGGGCCTCGTCGTCCTCCATTCGGGTCATCTGTCGAAGCCGTTCAGGCGCCTGATGGGGACGAGCTGCAACCTCCGCTGGCGCGAGGCGGACGACCGCGAGCTCGTCTGGACGGTGAACCCGGCGCATCCGATCGCGCGCGGCGTGCCGCAGGTGTTCGCGTTCGAGCGCCAGGAGATGTACGGCGAGTTCTTCGACATCCCGCCCCCGGACGAGCTCGTGTTCCTCAGCTCGTTCACGGGCGGCGAGGTGTTCCGGAGCGGCTGCTGCTTCCTGCGCGGGAAGGGGCGGATCTTCTTCTTCAGCCCGGGCCACGAGCACTTCCCGGTCTACGACCACGCCGACGTGCGGCGGGTGCTCGCGAACGCCGTCGCCTGGGCTCGCGTCGAGGAGCCGTCGCCGGTGGACACGTCGACGTGCGTCGAGTCGCCGAGGGGCTGGTTCGAAGAGCCGGCATGACGACGTTCCGGATCGCCGTCGTCGGCACGGGGTCGATCTCGTCGTTCTGGCTCCCGCTCCTGCGGGACCGGCCCGACGTCGACGTGGTCGCGCTGGTCGACGTCGACGCCGGGGTCGCACGCGCGGCGAGCGAGCGCGACGGCGTGTCCGCGCCGATCTTCACGAGGATGCAGGAAGCGGTCGAGTCGACGGCGCCCGACGTCGTCGTCAACCTGACGCCGCCGGAATGGCACCGGCCGGTCGTCGAGGCCGCGCTCGGCCTCGGGTGTCACGTCCTCGGCGAGAAGCCGATCGCGACGACGCTCGAGGACGCGGAGGCGCTCGTCCGCGCCGCCGAGGAGGCCGGGCGCACGTACGCCGTGATGCAGAACCGCCGCTTCGAGCACGGGATCCGGACGCTTCGCGACGGCCTCGTCGCGCGCCGGATCGGCTCCGTGACCTTGCTCGCCTGCGACTTCTTCAAGGCCCCGCACTTCGGCGGCTTCCGCGAGGCGATGGAAAGCCCGCTGCTCGTCGACATGGCGATCCACCAGTTCGACCAGGCGCGCTTCCTCGCCGGCGTCGATCCCGTCGCCGTCTTCTGCCACGAGTTCAATCCCGCGGGCTCCTGGTATCGCGGCGGCGCAACCGCACTCTGCACGTTCGAACTCGCCGACGGGTCGGTCTTCTCCTACCGCGGCTCGTGGTCGTCCGAAGGGTTCGGGACCTCGTGGAACGGGTCGTGGCGCGTCGTCGGGACGACCGGGACCGCGCTCTGGGACGGGGAGGGCGACCCGGCCGCCGAGATCGCGCGCACCCCCGAGGAGCCGGAGCTCCTGTACCCGGTGGAGCACGCGGAGTGGGAACGGACGTGGCACGGCCTCACCGGCCACGCCGGCTGCCTCGACGAGATGCTCGCGGCGCTCGCGGAGGGGCGGCGGCCCGAGACCGACGCCTCCGACAACGTCAGGAGCCTCGCGATGGTGCTCGCCGCGCTGGCGAGCTCGCGCGAGGGTCGCCGGATCGAGCTCGGAGAGCTCGCCGGCGCCGCTTCCTGAAGCGCTCGCCAGCGGCGCGTAGACGCGAACGTGGTCGACGAGCAGCCGCTGGGGGAACGCCGTCTCCGGCGAGACCGGACCGCCGAAGGTTCCACCCACCGCGAGGTTGATCAGGAGGTGGAAGGGGTGGTCGAAGAGCCACGGCCCCGGCACGGTCTCGGGCGTCGCGGCGTGGTAGGCGCGGCCGTCGAGGCTCCACTCGAGCCGGCGCTCGGTCCACTCGACCGAGAACACGTGGAACCCGTCGGCGAGGTCGTCCTCCGCCAGGACGCTGCCCGCGTAGCCGGCCGCGCCGGCGTAGCCGGGCCCGTGGATCGTTCCGAACGCGCGCCTCGGCTCGCTCCCGACGTGCTCGAGCACGTCGATCTCGCCGCAGGCGGGCCAGGGACGCTCGTCGATGTCGCTCCCGAGCGCCCAGACGGCGGGCCAGAGTCCCGCGCCGCGCGGAAGGCGGGCGCGCACCTCGATCCGGCCGTAGCGGACCTCGATCCGGCCCTTGCTGACGAGCCGCGCCGAGGTGTAGCCGCCGTCCGTGCGGCGAGCTGTCACGGCGAGGTTTCCCAGGCCGTCGTGGGCCGCGTTCGCGGGCGCGTCCGTGTACTGCTGCAACTCCTCGTTCCCCCAGCCGGGGTTGCCGCACGCGTTCCCGTCCCCGAGGTCGAACCCCCACCAGCGCGGATCCGGCGGCGAGCCCGCCGGAAGATCGAACTCGTCGCTCCAGACCAGCCGCCGCCCGTCGACCCCGGCAGTCATCGGCTCATCATGCCGGCAGGCGGAATCAGCCAGAAGCCTCCGGCCAGCCGCCCCGGGCGGATCGACCTACCCGGATACCTCTCCGTCCCAGTAGTCGAGCTCGGGGGTGCGGCGGATCAGGTGGTCGAGGGCCTCGTCGTGGCGCCCCCAGATCCCGATCTTGTCGCTGTCGGGGTATTCGACGATGCCGAACTCGTGCGTGTTCGAGCAGAGGGCGACACGGGCGGGCTCCTCGCTCGCGTTGGCGACGCGATGCGCGCCGGCGGGACCGGCGGGAAAGCACACGACGTCGCCGGGTTCGAGCGTCCGTTCGCCCTCGGGAGTCCGGAGCGTGGGCGCCCCGGCGACGACGATCAGCCACTCCTCGTCGCCCCAGTGGAAGTGATAGGGGCAGACCGCCTCCCCCGGCGGCAGCTCGTAGACCGTCATCCCGAGCCGGGCGGCTCCCAGCCTCGGCCCGATCCGGGCGGATCGAACCCGGAACCCGGGCGGATCGCTCTCGTCACCGCTCGTGTCGCCGTGGAACAGGTTGAACGTCTCGATGCGGCAAGTATCGCGTAATCGCGGAGCCTCCGAGCACCATCCGGATCCGGCGCGCCTACGCGCGCGGCGCGTACTCGACGCTGCCGAACGGCCAGTCGGACGCGAGCCAGCCGCTGACCGCGCGCCAGAGCGCGGTGTCCAGCGCCGCGCGGCTCGCCCTGACCCAGGAGAGCGCCCGGGCGTCGGCGTCGCCGTCGCGCAACGGGTAGATGTAGACGCACCCGATCACGTCGCGGCTCGCCGGATCGAGCACCGTGTACGTGAACCCCCTCCGGTTGCGGAAGTCGTCGGCATGGCGCTCCAGGTCCGTCCGGTTCTCGTCCAGCGTCATCTCCCGCGGCCAGCTGCTGTCCTCCCACCCCGGCGTGGCGGCGATGTGGCCCATCGACGAGGTCCACGCGTCGTAGTCCTGGCCGTTGTGCTCGGGGCCGAGCGGCTCGAGCACGAACTGCGGCGTCTCGAGCCGCCGGGGCACGTCGAAGTCGCGCGGGACGAACCCGTCCACGCGACCGATCGTAGACGGCCGCGCGTCGCTCGGGCCGTTCTGCCAGGCTTCCGCCCCGTGGACGCCGTCGAACGACTCACCGCGCTCCAGGAGATCCGGGACCTGATCGCGCGCTACGCGATCCACTACGACGACAAGGCCTGGGAGCAATTCGCCGCGCTCTGGGCGGAGGAGGCCGCGTTCAGCGCGAACGGCGTCTCGTTCGACGGCCGCGAGTCGCTGCTCGCGTTCCTCACCACCTGTCTGCCGCCCGGCTACTCGGGGAAGCACATGAACTCGCCGCCGCTCGTCGAGCTCTCGCCGGACGGGGCGACGGCGACCGCCAGAACCGATGTCGTCTGGATCTCGCAGGACTTCGAGAACCGGATCGTCGGGCGCTACGACGACCGCTTCGTCAAGCGCGACGGACGCTGGCTGTTCCTGCGCCGCGAGGAGTCGACCGTGCCGTTCACGCCCGGGCCGCCGCCGATGTCGGAGACGGCGACGGCCGTGAGCGAGAAGACCATGCGCCCGAGCTGAGGACTACGACGCGGGCGCCAGCGCGCTCGTGTAGGGCCGCCGGTCGGGGTCCGCGTCCCAGCGCATGACGTGCTCGTCGACGAAGCCGCCCATCAGCGTCGTCATGTCGAGCCCGTTCGGCCCGTCGGCCTCGAGCGCCTTCCACTCGGGGCTCGACAGGGTGCGTTCGTAGGCCTCGAGATCGTCGAACCACACCTCGACGCAGCCGTCGTAGCCCATGCCCGCCTGCGCATGCGCCGCGTCGACGGCGCCGACGAAGTGGTTCTGGACGTAGCGCCGCATCCCCGAGTTCTTCAGCGCGAGGGCGCCGTGCTCGTTCAGCCACCAGCGCCGCACGTCCTCCTTCGCGAGGTCGGACCGGAACCTGAAGAGGAAGATCACCTTGATCATCGCGACTCCTTTCGGACGGACCGCCGAGGCCTGACCATAATCCGGCGATGCCACTCGCGGGTCTCGCCGGCAAGGTCGTGATCGTGACGGGCGGTGCGTCCGGGATCGGTCGTGCGGTGGTCGAGCGTCTGCTCGTGGAGGGGTCTGCGGTCGTGGCGGTCGACCTCGCGCCCGTTCCGATGGAGACGGACACGCTCCTCGGCGTCACGGCCGACGTCTCGACGGAGGAGGGGACCGAGCGCTACTTCGAGGCGGCGCTCGAGCGCTTCGGCCGGGTCGACGGCCTCCACGCGAACGCCGGCATCGCCGAGCCGGGGCCGACGATCGCGGAGACGGAGGCGGCCGCATTCGACCGGATGCTGGCGGTCAACGTGCGCGGCGTCTTCCTCGCGCTCCGCCGGATGCTGCGGACACTCGACGGGCAAGGGACGAGGGGTTCCATCGTCACGACGTCGTCGGTTCTCGGCCTCCAGGGGCTCGCAGGCTCGGGCTCGTACTGCGCGAGCAAGGCCGCCGTGATCGCGCTGACGAAGACGGCTGCGCTCGAGGCCGGTCCGGCGGGTCACCGCGTGAACGCGATCCTGCCGGGCCCGATCGACACGCCGATGGCCGTGCGGATCCGCGACGGTCTCCCCGTGGAGGAGCGCGAGGCGTTCAGCCGCGGGCTCGTGGACGCGGTCCCGCTCGGCCGCTTCGGGGAGCCGGGAGAGGTCGCGGCGCTCGTCGCCTGGCTCCTGAGCGACGAGAGCTCGTATGCGACCGGCGGCGTCTACTCCGTCGACGGCGGCCAGGCGGCGCGGTGATCGACCTCGGAGCCATCGGGATCTGGAGTCGCGAGCTGCGGTTCGGCGATGCCGCGGAGATCCCCGAGGCCGCGGCCGAGCTGGACGGGCTCGGCTTCGGCGCGCTGTGGATTCCCGACATCGGCGGGCCGGTCCTGGACGCGCTCGACGTCCTCCTGCGCGCGGCCCCGCAGGCGGTCGTCGCGACGGGGATCCTGAACGTGTGGATGCACGACGCGGTCGAGGTCGCCGCCGGCCAGGAGCGCTTCGAGCGGGAGTTCCCGGGCCGCTTCCTGCTCGGGCTCGGAATCAGCCACGCGCCGATCGTCGACCGGGACGAGCCCGGCCGCTACCGGCGCCCGCTCTCGACGATGCGCGACTACCTCGACCGGCTCGACGAAGCGACCTCCCTGCGCTCGCGCCTGCTCGCGGCGCTCGGTCCGCGAATGCTCCAGCTCGCCCGCGAACGCACGCTCGGCTCGCACCCGTACCTCGTGCCGGTCGAGCACACCGCGGCCGCGCGCGAGGCGCTCGGACCCGGGCAGCTCCTCGCGCCGGCGCTGAGCGTCGTCCCCGACCCCGACCTCCCGCGCGCCCGTGAGCGCGCCCGGGCCGATCTCGCCCTGTACCTGACGCTGCCGAACTACACGAACACCTGGCAGCGGCTCGGCTTCGGCGACGACGAGCTCGCCGCCGGCGGCAGCGACCGGCTGATCGACGCTCTCTACGCCCTCGGCTCGCCCGAGCGGATCGCCGAGCGCGCCCGTGCGCACCTCGCCGCGGGCGCCGACCACGTCTGCATCCGCGTGGTCACGGGCGATCCCGGCGACGCCCTGCCGCGGGCTGCCTGGCGCGAGCTCGCGCCCGCGGTCATCGTCTAGACAAAGCTATATGATCGCCGCCGCGTGGCTCGGGAACGCGGATGACGACCACCGACGCAGCCGTTCCCGCCGAGGCGGTCGAGACACCGCCCGTGCTCGTGCGGATGACCGCGATGGCCAAGGCGTTCGGCCCGACGCAGGCGGTCCGGGACGCGTCGTTCGAGCTGCGGTCGGGTGAGGTGCACGCTCTTGTCGGGGAGAACGGCTCGGGCAAGAGCACGCTCGTCAAGCTCCTCAGCGGCGTGCACGCGCCGGATGCGGGGACGATCGAGCTGCTGGGGCTGGAGACGCCGTCGCTGCGAACGCCGCGCGCAGCCCAGGACGCCGGCGTCGTCACCGTCTTCCAGGAGGTGCTCGTCGCCGAGGCCCGCTCGGTGCTGGACAACGTCTGGCTCGGAGTCGACACGCTCGTCAGGCAGCGGGTCGGCCGGCGGGAGAAGCGCGTCCGCGCGCGGGAGGCGCTCGCGGAGCTGCTCGGCCGGCCGCTCGACCTCGACAAGGCCGTCGAGGAGCTCTCGCTCAGCGAGCGCCAGGCGTGCTGCATCGTCCGCGCGCTCCTCCGCGACCCCCGCATCCTGATCCTCGACGAGGCGACGTCGTCGCTCGACGTCGCCACGCGGGACCGGCTGTTCGGGATCGTGAGCCGGCTGACCCGGTCGGGTGTGGGCGCGATCTTCATCACGCACCGAATGGACGAGATCAGCGAGATCGGCGACCGGATCACGGTGATGCGCTCGGGAGAGACGGTCGCCACGCTCGCACGCGGCAGCTGGACTCCCCGCGAGCTCGTTCGCCTGATGACGGGTTCCGACCAGCTGACCGAGCGGGCGCGGGAGGACGGCGGCGCGGTCGCCGAGCGCCGGGGTGACGTCGCCCTCAGCGCGCGCGGCCTCCGCCTGCGCGCGGGCAGGCGGCCGATGGACGTGGAGATCCACGCCGGCGAGCTGGTCGGCGTCGCCGGGCTCGAGGGACACGGCCAGGACGCGTTTCTCGACGCGCTCCGCGGCGCGGGCGCGGTCGACGGCGCGATCGTCCGGCACGTCGGCGGGAGAGACGAGCCCGTGGGGTCTCCGACGCGGGCCGCCCGGCTCGGTGTCGCCTACGTTCCGCGCGAGCGGCGCCAGACGCTCTTCGGGTGGATGTCGATCCGGGAGAACTTCGGCATGCCGACCCTGTCCGCCGACAGCCGTCGCGGCTGGCTCCGGCTGCGGCTGACGCGCCGGCGGCTGAACGAGTACGTCGCCCGCCTCGGGATCGTGCTCGGCGACCCGGGCGACCCGATCACCACGCTGTCCGGCGGAAACCAGCAGAAGGTCGCGATCTCACGCTGGCTCGCCGCCGATCCGCGCGTCCTGCTCCTGAACGATCCGACGCGCGGCATCGACGTCGGCGCCAAGCGCGACCTCTACGCCCTCCTCACCGAGCTCGCCCAGGAGGGCCGCGCCGTCGTGATGCTGTCCAGCGAGCTCGACGAGCACGTGGAGCTGATGGACCGCGTCCTCGTCTTCCGCGAGCACGAGCTGTTCCGGGAGCTCGACCACGCGTCGCTCTCGCGAGAGGCCCTCGTCTCGGCGTTCTTCGGCGAGGACGGGGAATCCGGATGAGCACCGGCGCCGTCGCGACCGAGAGCCCCGCACGGCCGGCCTCGTCGGCACGGGCCGGCTACGCGGTCACGCTCGGCCTGAGGCTGCTCAACCGGTACAGCTTCGCCTTCGCGCTCCTCCTCACCGTCGCGCTGCTCGCGACGACCATCGTCCGGGACCCCGATCCGTGGAGCAACGGCTTCTGGGTCGGTCTCCTGCAGAACATGGCGCCGATGGCGCTCGCCGCCATGGCGAGCACGCCCGCGATCATCTCCGGGGGCGGCGGCTTCGACCTCTCCATCTCGCCGCTCATGTACTTCCTCGCCGAGGTCTTCATCGTCTGGCTCGCGCCGCACAGCCTCGGCGGCTTCGCCTCGGTGCCGATCGTGCTCGGCCTCGGCGCCGCGATCGGCGCCTTCAACGGGCTCCTGATCATCCTCCTCCGCGTCCCGCCCGTCGTCGCCACGCTCGCCGTGTTCTTCGTGCTGATCGGGGTCGACCTGCGGATGCTGGCGAACCCGAACGAGGGCGGCTACCTGAGCCCGTCGAACTGGGTCGTGCATCTCGCCGACAAGGTGGGCCCGATACCCGGGGGCGTGTTCACGCTCGGCTTCCCGCTGCTCGTCTGGTTCCTGCTCGGGCTCCTGCCGTACCGGCGGACGCTCTACGCCGTCGGCTCGAACGACGCCACGGCCTTCGCGAGCGGCGTGAACGTCGCTCTCGTCCGCGTCGTCGCCTACTCGCTCGGCGGACTGTTCGCCGGCGTCGCGAGCCTCGCGCTCGTCGCGATCAGCCTCTCCGCGAACCCGAGCCTGTCGCAGAGCTACACGCTGCTCGCGATCGCCGCGGTCGCGCTGGGCGGCACGTCGCTCTGGGGCGGGCGCGGCGGTCTCTTCGGCTCGCTGCTCGGGGCCGCCTCCATCTACCTGCTCGGCAACCTCCTGCTGACGCTCCAGGTCGACCCGAGCTACCTGCAGGTCATGTACGGAGGGATGCTCCTCGTCGCGGTCGTCCTCGGCGGAGTCGCGGCGCGGGCGAGGCAGGCCGAGTGAGCGCGATCCCGGGCCAGCCCGCCGCCGCGACCGGCGCCACGCGGATCTGGCGCCGGCTCGTCGCCCTGCAGGCGCGGTTCCCGATCCTCCAGGCGGTGCTGCTGATCGCCGTCTACCTCTACGCGGCGACGAGCCTGAGCCTCTCGAGCTGGCACAGCATCCGGGAGATCCTCACGCTCGCCGCGCTGGCCGGGCTGGCCGCGACCGGGCAGACCCTGCTGATCCTGATGGGCGGCTTCGACCTGTCGGTCTCGAACTTCATCCTCGCGAGCGCGCTCACGGTGAGCGTCCTGCGCGACCAGTGGGGCGTCTCGTACGAGGTTGCGATCCTCGTCGCTGTCGTCGCGGGCGGGCTCTTCGGCGCGCTGGCAGGGCAGATCTGCCATCGCTTCGAGATCCAGCCGTTGATCGTGACGCTCGCCATGGGCGGGATCGCGATCGGCCTCGTCCAGGTGGAGACGGGAGGGACCTTCGCCGGCTCCTCGCCGCCCTGGCTGATCCGGCTCGCGTCGCCCCAGAGCGACACCTTCGGCGTCATCGGGATCCCGCCGCTGGTCTCGATCTGGGCGGTCGTCGCCGTCCTGATGGCCGTCTTCCTCCACCGCACGGCGGCGGGCAGGCGAGTGATGGCCACGGGGGCGAACCCGCGGGCAGCGGAGTACTCGCTGATCAGGACCCGCCGGGTCTGGACGCTCGCGTTCGCCTTCAGCGGCGTCGTCTCGGCCCTCGTCGGCCTGCTCGTCGCCGGGTCGGCGGCCAGCGTCGACAGCACGGTCGGCGACCCGTACCTCTTCCAGAGCGTCGTCGCCGTGATCGTCGGCGGCACGGTGTTCGGCGGGCCTGGCGACTACTCGCGCACCGCCCTCGGGGCCCTGTTCCTGACGGTCGTCAACTTCGTGCTCGTCGGCAAGGGCGCCACTCCCGGCGACCAGAACATGATCTACGGGGTCGCGATCCTCGTCGCCGTCGCGCTCTACGGGCGGGAGCGCCGGCTGCGCGACCGGATCTGATTGACAAGTCGTCTCTGAGATCGCATAGGATCGCCTATCGGTTGTCCGACGAAGGGCACGAAGGAGGGAATCCGATGAGGGAGTCTGGTTCCAGGTCGCGACACGTGCGCGCCTGGATCGCGGCGGTCGGCCTGCTCGGCGTGGTCGCCGCCATCGCCGTCGCCACCGCCACGTCGTCGGCGTCGGCGAGTCCGGCGAAGGCGGCACGGGCCACGCAGGCCTGCGGTCAGGACGTCTCGTACATCAACAAGATCAAGGATCCGGACGGCGTCTTCAAGAAGCTGCCGGCCAACATCCAGGCGCGCTACGGCCCGTGGCCGTACTCCGTGCGGGCGACTCCGTGGGAGGCCTTCAAGGGCAAGAAGCCGCCGTGGAAGATCGGCCTCATCACCTTCCCGGTCGGGTCACCGTGGCTCGCCGACCTGATCAAGCAGGTCGGCGTCGAGTTCGACAAGGCGAAGGCCAAGGGCCTCACCTCGGGCTCGCTGGTCAAGTACATCCAGGCGAGCTACGCGACGGCGACTCCCGAGCAGCAGGCCGCGGCCGTCCAGCAGATGGTCCGGCAGGGCGTCGACGGCATCCTGCTCCTGCCGCTCGCGGGCCCGCCGCTCGTTCCCGCCATCGACGCAGCCGGCAAGGCGGGCGTGCCGGTCGTGATCACGGACAACGTGATCGACGGCTCGAAGTACGTCGTCAACGTCTGGTCGCAGAACAACTCCCCCGCAGCGGCCGGCGTCGCCGGGCTCGTCAAGAAGGGGAACATCCTCTTCGTCCGCGGGATCGCGGGCAACCCGGTGGAGCAGGCCTTCCAGGACGCGGCCGTCGCCGACGTCAAGGCCTGCCCCGGCCTGAAGATCGTCGGGACCGTCTGGGGCAAGTGGACGAACGCGACGGCGACGGCCGAGGTCGCGAAGTGGCTCGCGGCGCACCCGGACGTCAAGGTCGACGGCGTGATCCAGAACGGGATCATGATGGCCGGCATCATCCAGGCCTTCCTGCAGGCCGGGCGGCCGGTGCCGCCGATCAGCGGGGGCGGCTGCCAGGGCGGCGAGCTCTCCTGGTGGCTCGCGCACAAGAGCACGTACAAGTCGGTCGCCACGTGCTTCAACGGGTTCCAGACCGCCTGGTCGGAGTTCCGGATCCTGCTGCGGATCCTGAACGGCAACGGGCTGAAGGTCCGGGACATCCACGTCCCGGTCCCGGTCGTCACGAACAGCAACCTGTCGGTGTTCGCGACGCCGGGCAAGCCGCTCAGCTGGCCGGGCGAGCCGCGCGGCCCGATCAGCGGGTGGGCGCCGAACTCGTTCCTCGACGGGTACTTCAACAAGCCCGGCAACCCGAAGGGCTTCTAGGGAAACCGAGCGACTCCGGGCCGGCGTCCCGCACGCCGGCCCGGAGCGACCTCAGATGACCGCATTCGACGAGCTCATCGACCCGGCGGCCCGGCTCCGGCAGATCGGGAGCGGCTACGAGTTCACCGAGGGCCCCGTCTGGGTCCCGGACGAGGACGCGCTGCTCTTCAGCGACATCCCGGGTGACACGCGCTGGCGCTGGACGGAGGACCGCGGCATGGAGGTCGACCTCCGGCCGACGTTCAAGGGGAACGGGATGTGCCTCGACAACGACGGGCACCTCCTCGTGTGCGAGCAGGTCTCGAGCTGCCTCGTCCGCTTCCGCAAGTCGGGCGGGCGCGAGCTCGTCGCCTTCCACTACCGGGGCACGTACCTGAACAGCCCGAACGACGTCGTCACCCGCGGCTCCGACGGGAGCGTCTACTTCACCGATCCCGACTACGGCCGGTGGAACGACTGGATCGGCTGCGAGCGGAGCAAGGACGCCTCCGCCACCGTCGCCGGCCTCGGCTACCGCGGCCTCTTCCGCGTCCCGCCGGACGGCGGCGAGCTCGAGCTCCTCGTCGCGGAGGACGAGTTCGACGAGCCGAACGGGCTCTGCTTCTCCCCTGACGAGAAGCTCCTCTACGTCAACGACTCGGCCGCGCGCAAGGTCAAGGTGTTCGACGTCGCGGCCGACGGCTCGCTCTCGAACCGCCGGGTCATCGCCGAGGGCGTCGGCACGGGCGTCCCGCGCGAGGGCAACGTCGACGGGATGGAGTGCGACGAGCTCGGCAACGTCTGGGTGACCGGCCCGGGCGGCGTCTGGGTGCTCACGCCGGACGGCGAGCACCTCGGGACGGTGGAGACGCCCGAGGTCTGCGGCAGCCTGTGCTGGGGCGGCCGGGCTCTCCGCTCGCTCTTCCTCATGACCTCGACGACGGTGCACGTGGTCGAGACGATCGTCGGCCCGGCGCCGCTCCCACCGTTCTGATGGCGAGCGTCGAGCAACGCCTCCGACGGCTCGAGGACGTCGAGGAGATCCGCCGTCTCCTCGAGGAGTACGCCCGCTGCCTCGACGCAGGCGACCACGCCGCGTACGCGGAGCTCTTCACCGAGGACGGCGAGTTGGACGCGCAGCTCGGCACGGCGAAGGGGCGCGAGGCGATCCGCGCCCTGCTCGACGCGCGGCTCGGGGACGGCGGCGCGCCCGCTCGGCGGACCGCGTTCCACCAGATCGGGAACGCGACCATCGACGTCGAGGGCGACCGCGCGACCTCACGGGTCACGTGGGCGTACGTGACCCACGACGACGGGAGCTATCCCCTGATCCTCCAGGTCGGCCACTACGACGATCTGCTCGCGAGGGACGGAGGGCGCTGGCGCTTTCGGCGCCGGACGATCAGCAGGGAATTCGGCTTTTCACCGCTCGACGAGCGCGCGAGCTTCGCTCCGCGTCTCTGACCACGAAAGGGAGTCGGGATGGACGACAGAGGCGACCTCGAAGCACGGCTCCGGCGGCTCGAGGACATCGAAGGCGTCTGGCAGCTGCTGATGGACTACCGCCGCCTCCTCGACGCGCGCGACTTCGCCGGCTACTCCCGGCTCTTCGTCGACGACGGCGTCTGGGCCGGCAACCTCGGCGAGGCGCGAGGCCCGGCGGAGATCGAGGCGCTTCTCACCCGCACGCTCGAGATCTACGCAGACGACAGCACGAGGACGTACCACCTGATGTGCAATCCCAGCGTCGCCGTCGACGGCGACCGGGCGACCGCCACCAGCACCTGGGTCTTCGTCACGCGCGACGAGCAGGACCTGCCGGTGATCTCGCTGCTGGGCCACTACGAGGACGTCCTCGTGCGCGACGGCGAGCGCTGGAAGTTCCAGCGGCGCATCGCCTATTGCGACATGCCGTACCAGTCGCTCGACACCGCCTCGTGACGCGGCGCTCGTGGCGAACGGCGCACTGTCCAGCGTGCGATGACACGATTGAGCCGGCGTGACTCTCGACAAACCGCAGACGAAGCAGGAGCGCGCGTACCGCGCGATCCGCGAGCGCATCCTCGACGGCTCGTACGGGCCGGGCTACCGGATCGTGATCGACTCGCTCGCCGAGGAGCTCGCGATCTCGGCCCTCCCCGTCCGTGAGGCGATCCGCCGGCTCGAGGCCGAGGGTCTCGTGGTGTACCGGCCGAACGCCGGTGCGCAGGTCGCCCCGGCGGAGCCGGGCGTGTTCCAGGAGGAGGTCACCGTCCTCGCCGTCCTCGAGGGTTACGCGACCGCGCTCGCGGCGCCCCACCTCGGCCCCGCGGAGCTGGCGCGGCTCCGCGAGATCAACGCGAGCATGGTCGAGGCGATGGAGGAGCTCGACGCGCTCCGCTTCGGCCGTCACAACCAGGAGTTCCACGCGCTGATCAACGCCCAGTGCCCGAATGCGGCGTTGCTCGAGCTGCTTCGCGGCCTCGCGCGCCGCCTCGACGCGAAGCGGCGCACGGTGTTCGTCCACATCCCCTACCGCGGCAAGAGCTCGGTCGCCGAGCACGCGCAGCTGATCGAGCTCATCGAGACGGGCGCGCCGGCCGTCGAGATCGAGGCGTTCGCGCGGCAGCACAAGCTCAACACGGTGCAGAGCTTCCGCGCCTGGCACGACGAGCACAAGGCCTAACGAACGGGCTCGATCCTCTCCGAGAGCGGCGTCGCCGCCCAGCTCGAGAACGTGATCTGCGGGAACCACTCGGGGAGGACGACCTCGCCGGCCTCGATCCGCCGGGTCAGGTCGGTGCGCCAGAGGCTCATGTCGCCCTCGTATTCGTAGAGCGCGAGGTGCCGGTGGGCGACCGGCTCGTCCCGCGAGGGGTCGAGCGCGTAGCGGCGCGCGCTCACGAAGCCCGGCGAGACGATGTTCTCGCGCACGTGCAGGTCGTACCAGCGGTCGTACTCCCCGGGCGGGAGGCCGTCGGGCGGCTTGCTGAGGACGAGGTACAGGTTCGGCGCCATGTCGCTCCTCACTCGTAGAACTCGGGTGCCTGCTTCAGGGTCGGCCATTGCTCCGGGTCGTGGCCGGCGATGACGAACGCCTCCGACCGCCACGCGAGCCGCCGCAGCTTGCGGACCGAGCGGATGGTCTCCACCGCCGAGATGATGAAGCCGGGGAGCGCCTTCTCGTCGAGGTGCTCGAGCGAGTTCGCGGCGTCCCCGGTGAGGAGGTACGCCGAGCCGCTCGCGAGCTTCAGCTCGATCGACACGTGACCGGGGGTGTGCCCCGGGGTCCGCCAGCAGACGAGCGAGCCGTCGCCGAAGAGATCCCAGCCGTCCTCTCCGTCCTCGAGCAGCACCCAGTCGACCCCGGGCTTGTCGTAGTCGGCCGGGCAGTAGCCGATCCGGTCGAAGGCCTGCGGGTCGTGCGCCCACTCGAACTCCGTCCGCGTCGCCAGCACCTGCGCGTTCGGAAGCCGGTCGATCACGGCGACCGCGCCCGTGTGGTCGAGGTGGAGGTGCGTCTGGACGATCCAGCGGACGCTGGCCGGTTCGATGCCGGTGCGCTCGAGCCCGGGGAGCACCGCCTGATCTGGCGTCATCGTCACCGTCGACATCTCGGTGATCGCGCCCCAGTGCTTCTTCGCGTCGACCGCGACCTCGGGCGCGTTCCCACCGTCGACGATCACGTTCCCCCTCGGATGCGTGACGACGAACCAGGGAATCGGCGTCGTCAGCAGCTCGTCGCCGGCGCCGAGCTTCCAGTTCCGGGCGGGAAGGCGGACCGAGCCGCCGTCGAAGAGGTAGAGCCGCCCCGCGCTCACGCGCCGAGCGAGTGACAGTTCCAGGACTGGAACAGGACGTCGCCGAACCACGGCGGAAGCGGCAGGAACCCTTCGTCGCGCGCCTTCGACTCGGCGTAGATCTCGGCGTTTCCGAGCTTCGCGCGCTCGAGCTCCCGGAGCGCCGCCCGCGGCTCGCCGTCGAGCTCGTAGACGACCAGGTGCGTGAAGGCCGGCCCCACGTCCGGGTTGACCACACCCTCGAGCCGGAACCGCCGGGCAGAACGGAAGCCCGGCACGGCCAGGATCTCCTTCAGGTGGGCGTCGTACCAGGCGTCGAACTCCTCGCTCGAAACGCCGTCCGGAGCCCTGCTGAGCACGAGATGGAGGTCACCGCCCAAGCCGGCGCGATCCTATACGGTTTTCTAGAGGATTACGCCTCATCGGCGCGGCTCGGACCGGCACCGGGAGTTGGCATGCTTGCGCGACCACGCGTCGTCGAGCGAGCCACCGCCCGGTCCGGATTCGGGTCATGGACCTTGCCATGCGGGCCGGGACGATCGCAGCCGCGATTGCCGCGGCGGCGCTCGCGCCGGCGGCGACGGCCGCGCCGGCTGCACGCCCGGACCCCGGCCGGTTCCTCGTCTGGGACGCGCAGGGGCGGATCGTCCGTCTGACGCTGCTCGCAGGGCTCGGTCGGGAGAACAACGGCTTCAACTTCGACGGCTACGGTCGCGGCGAGCTGCTCGTGACCGTGCCGCTCGGCTGGCGGGTCGTCGTCCGCTGCGAGAATCGCGGCTCGCGCCGCCACTCGTGCGCGGTCGTCCGTGGCGCGCTCGCGACGCGGCCTGCGTTCCCCGGGGCGGCGTCCCCTTCGCCCCTGACCGGGCTGGCGCCGGGAACGGTTGCTTCCTTCTCGTTCCGCGCGACGAGGACGGGCACGTTCCGGCTGGCCTCGCTCGTTCCGGGGCAGGAGCAGGCGCGGATGTGGGACGTGCTGGACGTCGCCCGCGTCGTGCGACCGTCGATCGCGGCGCGCCCGGGGCCCTAGGCCTAGGCCGACGCTGCCGCCCGATCCGCGGCGAGGGTTCTCAGGTCGCCCTGGACGAACCCGGGCAGGAACGGGAACAGGTAGCCGGTCCGCTCGAACCCGCGCCGATCGATCAGATAGAGCGCGAGGCTGTGCACGATGTCGCCCGCCTTCGGGACGACCGTGATCCCGTACGCGCGCCAGGCGCTCGCCAGCTGTCGCGGCGTGCCGTTGAGCCAGTACCAGGGCCAGGGGCCGGCGAGCCTCCACTTCGCCATCGCGTGCCGGATCGAGGCCGGCGTGTCGCCTTCCGGGTCGACGCTGAGGACGACGAGCGTCGGCCGCCCGGCCGGACGCAGCCGTTGCAGGACGAGGGCGAGGTCACGACCTTCGACCGGACACTGGGCATGACACCTCGAGTCGAGGAAGGTCAGGAGCACGGGCCGTCCCCGAAGCGAGGCGAGCGAGAGGCGCGAGCCGCGCTGGTCGCGGAGCGAGAACTGCGGCGCGGGCCGCTTCCCGGCTGGCCAGCTGGCCTGGCCGTGGAACGCCGACGGGGCTTCCGAGCCGCCCGTGCCACGCAGCTCGTGCAGCGCGACGCCGCCCCCGATTCCCGCCGCTGCCGCCGCGCCCGCGAAGAGCGCCGCGAGCCGCAGGGGCACCCGGGCGTCCTTCCGGCGCGGGTAGGCGGCCCCGCTCAATCCGTCTTGCCGCTGCGGGCCCCGGGCGAGCGGCGCCGGAGCAGCAGCGCCCAGTAGATGCCCACCGCGATCAGGAATCCGATCGGCAGCGCCCAGGTGAGGAGCGAGCCGGCGAGGAAATGCGAGGCGACGGTCAGACGCATGGCTCCTCCCGGAGAGTCACGGCTCGGCGACCCGGGCGACGCCGGCAGGTCGGCGCCGGGCGAGCCCGTGGCTCTCGGGCCCGAGCCAGCGGTAGAAGAGGACGATGAACGCGATCGTGTAGGCGATCGAGCCCGGAACCCACATCACGCCGGCGGCGATCTGCTGGTCGGCGAGCGCGGAGAGGCCGCCCGGCCGATGCGCGAGCGACGCGTACGGCTCGTAGAGCGGGGTCGGCGCGAGTGCGAGCACGATCGCGAGGACCCACCCGACGACGATCGCGCCGGTGGTGTACGCGACCCTGCCGAGCCACCCGAGGCCGGCGCGGAGCGGAGGCGACTCGACGATCTGCGCCCAGAAGAGGAGGCCCGTGAACAGGAAGAGGGCGTGCTCGAGATCGTGGATCGCCTGGTCGCGGAGCGTCGCGTCGTAGAGCGCCGGGACGTGCCAGACGACGAGGTTCGCGTCGAAGAGGAGCCACGCGGACAGCGGGCGGGCCGCGAGGCGCGCCGCCAGCCGCAGCGGGCGACCGGCGGGGTGGCGGACGACCGCCTTCGCCAGCGTCCGGCGGAAGCCGAGCGGGAGCGGCTGCCAGATCCGGTTCCACGGCGCGGCGAGGACGATCAACGGCGGCGCCACCGTGAGCAGGAGCACGTGCTGGGTCATGTGCGCTGCGAAGAGCCTGTCGGCGAGCGGGTCGAGCGGCGAGTCGAGCGCGACGAGGATCGAGGCGAGCCCGGCGTAGAAGGCGGCGGCGCGAGCGCGCGACTCGACGTCGCCGCGTCGGGGCGAGACGCGCTGCCGACCGCCGAGGAAATAGAGCAGCGCGACGACCACCACCGAGGCGAACGGAAGGCCGAGGGGCCACGCCCCGGCGCTCGTCGGGCTCGGCATCGCCTAGGCGAGGTAGAGGACGATCCAGGCGAGGACACCCACGCCGGCCAGGAACGCCCAGTAGAAGGACAGCGCCTCGAGCTCGGCCCGGACGAGGGAGACTGGATCGCGGATGTCGTGGCCCGGCCGGCCCGGATCGCCGGAGGCCTCGCCCGGCGCGACCTCGCGGAGGCCCGCCGCCCAGCCCCGGTACCGGATCGAGGTCGCGAGGACCGTCTCGAGCCAGAAGAGCGTCCCGACGACGAAGAGGACGTAGAAGGCGGTCCAGCCGATGAAGACGCTCGCGAAGGCGCCGTCGGCCGGTCCGAAGCCGATGGTGGCCCACTCGACGACCTGGAGCACCACCGCGGCGATCCCGAGGGCGAGAGCCGCCGCGCCCTTGCGTCTCCACGCAGGGCGCCGGTCGGCGCGGTGATCGTCGAGCCCGAGGCGGACGAGCACGGCGCTCGCGACGACCGTCGCCATGACGAGCGCCCCGAGCGCCTGCGAGGGATCGACGTGCTTCGGCCGCCAGAGCCCGGCGTTGTCGAGCGAGCGAAGGTAGAAGTAGGCGAAGAGGAACGCGAGGAAGAAGAAGGCCGTCGCGCTGGCGAGCAGATGCGCCGCGGAGCCGAGGTTGCGGGCGAGCAGCTCCGGCGGCTCGTCCTCGACGATCCCGTAGTCGAGCGCGGGCCGCGTCAGCTCGCTCACGCGCCGCCTCCCGCGGGCGCCGGCAGCGGGACGGCGGCCGGGGCGGCCGGCGCGCCGTAGTCGTAGGGATCGCCGGAGATCACGGGAATGCGGTCGAAGTTGTGGACGGGGACGGGCGAGGGCAGCTGCCACTCGAGCGACCGCGACGCCCACGGGTTGCTCCCGGCCGGGATGCGGGCGAACACGAGCGAGTAGACGAAGTTCGCGAGGAACACGAGCATCGACAGCCCGAGCACGAACGCCGACGCGGAGACCCAGTCGTTGAGGAACTGCAGGTTCGCCGGATAGGTGACGACGCGGCGGGGCTGACCCAGGAAGCCGACGGCGAAGAGCGGCGCGAACGTCGAGTTGAAGGCGATGAACATGCTCCAGAAGTGGATCTTCCCGAGTCGCTCGTTCAGCTGGAAGCCGGTCATCTTCGGCACCCAGTAGTAGAGGGCCGCGAAGAACGTGAAGATCAGCCCGCCCATGATCGTGTAGTGGAAGTGCGCCATCGAGAAGAAGCTGCCGTGCGTCGTGACGTCGCTCGGGACGTCGGACAGGAACACGCCGGACAGGCCGCCGATCAGGAAGTTGAAGAACCAGGCGAGGCAGAAGAGCATCGGCACCGTCAAGCGGATGCGGCCCCGCCAGAGGGTCATCAGGCCGCAGATGAACGTGAAGCCCGTCGGGATCGAGATCAGCTCGGTCGAGAGCATGTAGAACGGCCGCAGGTCGCTGTTGATCCCGCTGACGAACAGGTGGTGCTGCCAGACGAGCCAGCTCAGCAGGGTCACGCCGAGCAGGCCGGCGACCGCGAGCCGGTAGCCCCAGAGCGGCTTGCGTGCGAACACCGGGAGCAGCTCCAGCACGATCGCGAACCCCGGCAGGGCGAGGATGTAGACCTCCGGGTGGCCGAAGACCCAGAACAGGTTCTCGTACAGGTACTGGCTGCCGCCCCCGCTCGGGATGAAGAAGGTCGTCTGCGCCGCGCGGTCGAGCATCGCCATCGAGAGCACCGCGATCAGGACGGGCGCGGCCAGCAGCATCAGCACGGCGGTCGAGAGGACGCCCCAGCAGAAGATCGGCAGTCGCGACCAGGTCAGGCCCGGCGCACGCATCGTCACGATCGTCGCGATCATGTTCAGCCCGAGCAGCGTGATCGAGAGCCCGACGAGCGCGAAGAACACGATGTACGCGTCCATCCCTGCGTTCGCCTGGTCGTTGAGCGGCTCGTAGCCGGTCCACCCGGTCGGGAAGCCGCCGAAGAAGATCGTCGTCGTCAGGATCGCTCCCGCGGCCATCAGCAGCCAGAAGGTGAGCGCCTCGATCCGGGGAAACGCCATCCGCCGGGCGCCGATCATCAGCGGCAGGACGTAGTTCGCGAACGGGCCCAGGATCCCGCTCGACATCATCCCCATCATCATCGTGCCGTGCATTCCGACGAGGGTCAGGTACTGGCCGGCCGGGAAGACCTGCGCGTTCGGGCGGAGCAGCTCGACACGGATCAGCATCGCGTTCAGCCCGCCGATGAAGAAGAAGAGGCCGATCCCGAGCAGGTACTGGATCCCGACCACCTTGTGATCCGTGCAGAGGCCGAAGTAGCGGCCGACGCCCTGGGTCTCCTTCTCGCGCAGCGACGGCGGATACCCACGCAGCCGCGCGAGCGGGTAGTTCGCGAACCCGAGGCCGACGAGGAAGCCGATCACGCCGAGGAAGTAGCCGAGGAAGACGGAGAGGTCGTTCTGGTCGATGTCGCCGAAGAAGGCGAGGCTCGAGCCCGTGACGTGGTGGCCGATGAACCAGCCGAGGTAGTAGCCGCCGACCCCGAGCAGCGCGGCCGTCAGCAGGTTGAAGCCGACGAGCTTCCGCCAGGGCGGCCTGCGCGCTTCGACCGCGAGTGCGCTCACCGGCTCATCCCGCGCGCAGCTGGGGATCGGGAAGGTAGCTCGTCGCGTACGGCGGCAGGTAGCGCGCGACGGGGCCGAAGTACGCCTGCTGCCGCTTGATCCAGGCCGCGAACTCCGCGTCCGGGACGACCTGGCCCGTGTCGAACATGTAGCCGTGCCAGAGCCCGCAGAGCTCGGAGCAGTGGATGTGGAACGTCCTCGGGCCCTTCAGGCGGACGTAGACGATGTCGTCGCTGCCCGGGTTGGCGTCCGCCTTGACCCCGAGCTCGTACGCCCAGAAGGAGTGAACGGCGTCCAGCGACGTCACGTGCAGCCGTACGAGCGTGTTCGCCGGGAGCACGAGATGCGGCGTCTCGAGGCCGCCGTACGTCGGGTAGCGGAACGTGAACTCCCACTGCTGGGCGATCACCTGGACGTCCATCGCCTTCGAATGACCGGCCGGCAGGAACGCAGCCGTCGGGCCCTGCCCCCCGCCCGAGCCGCCCTGCAGGAGCTCGAAGGTCCCGAAGCCGGCGAGCCCGAGGACGATCGTGGTCGTCGTCACGACCCAGACGATCTGGACCCCCGCGTCGCCCCTGATCGGCGGTCCGTCGGCGACGGCGGTCGACCGGCTGCGGAACGCCACGAGCGCGTAGCCGACGAAGAGCAGCACGAGGACGCACACCGGCGTCGAGATCGCCACCATCACCTGGTTGTCGAAGACCTGTCCGGTGGCCTGCGAGCTGCCGTTCCCCGGCGGGATCGCGGGGCCGAGGAAGATCGCCACGAGCGGCGTCGCGATCGCGCTGAGGACGGCCCAGAGCGCGAGGAAGCGGCGGCCGTGCCCGTCGCTGGCAGGTGCGGCGCTCGTCAGCGGAGGGGCGGCAGCCATCCTCGCTCAGACGACGTTCAGGAAGCCGTCCATGTACCCGATCGTCTGCATCGGGCCGCCGAAGCCGTACAGGAATCCGGCGGCGCACGGCACGAAGCACTGCCAGCGATAGTGGCCCGGCTTGCCGGTCCGGAAGGTGAAGGTGATCGTGCGATGGGCCATCGAGAGGGCGCACGGCGCGTAGCCGCACTGGTTCTTCGCGTCGTCCGCGACGGGCGCGACCGGGACGAGGACTCCGAGCTCGGGAACCGCGAAGGTGTGCGACGGCTGGTCCGGCGGCATCACGGTGAGCGGCTTCCCGTCGATCAGCTCCGGCCCGACCAGCCCCTGCGGCCGGCCCAGAAACGGGTTCCGTAAGCCGCTCGCGCCGTCGAAGTTGTAGATCGTGACGTGCACGAGCGCGTGCGCCGGCAGGCGCCAGACGGTGCTGCGCCGCCACGTCCCGCTGCCGTCCCGGACGAGGTAGGACACCCAGTCCGGATTCGGCGCAAGCGTCGGCCCGACGGCGGCGACGGTCTGGATCGTCAGCCTGGCGACGGGCGTCGCCCCGGCCGCGACGGACGGCCGGAAGCTCTTCGTGTCGCCGACGAGGTAGCCGGCAACGTAGAAGCCGATCAGGACCCCGGCGAGGCCCACCCCGAGCGCCACTCCGGCGAGCTTCCAGGCGGCTCCCCGCATGCGGGCCGTGTATATCGGGCCGCCGGAGACGGGGCGGTCAAGATGACAGAAACGTCATCCCCCGGTCATTTACAGGTCACGTTCGCGGCGCTAAGGTCGTGGCCGGACTGCGATGCGAATCCTGGTCGTCGAGGACGAGGCACGGATTCTCTCCTTCGTGACGCGGGCGCTCGAGGCGGAGGGGTACCTGGTCGGGAGCGCCCAGACCGGACCCGACGGTCTCTCGCGCGCCCGCGAGCCCGGCTGGGACCTGCTCGTCCTCGATCTACGCCTGCCCGGGCTGAGCGGGCTCGAGGTGCTCCGGCAGGTGCACCTCGAACGGCCGGAGCTCCCCGTCCTCGTCCTCTCCGCCCGCTCCGACCTCCCGACCAAGCTCCGCGGCTTCGAGCTCGGCGCCGGCGACTACGTTCCGAAGCCCTTCTCGCTCGACGAGCTGCTCGCCAGGATCCGCGTCCAGCTGCGACACAGCCGTGCGCTCTCCGACGAGCACAGCCTCGTGCGCAGCAGCCGGCTCGCACTCGACGTGGCGCGCCGGCAGGTGCGCCTGGGCGACGTCGTGTGCGACCTGTCCGACCGCGAGTTCCGGCTCCTCCATCACCTCGTGCAGCACGAGGGCGAGGTGATCAGCCGTGAACGGCTCCTCGCCGAGGTCTGGGGTTACAGCTTCGACCCCGGCTCCAACGTCGTCGACGTCTGCGTCCGGCGGCTGCGCAAGAAGCTCGGCCCCGAGGCCCCGATCGAGACGATTCGCAATGCCGGCTACCGCCTGGCTGCGTAGGCATTCCGTCGAGACCGGCTGGGCCGTGTTCGCCGCGGCGAACCTGGCCGCGATGGTCGAGTGGCCGAGCTGGGAGACGATCCCGTTCCACTTCGTCTGGATCAGCCTCACGATCGTCTACGGCTTCCGCGTCTGGAGGCCGGAGGGCACGGCGCTCGTCCTCTCGGCGGTGATCGTCACGACCGGCGGCTCGATCCTCTCGGACGCGTTCGCCGGCAGCCAGCTCTGGGGCGAGCTGTTCGAGGTGCCCTTGATGTCCGCGATGTTCCTGGCGATGGTCTGGCATGCCCGGCGGCGGCAGGTCGCGATGAAGCAGGCCGAGCAGCTCGCCGACAGCCGGGCCGCGCTCCTCCACCAGCAGGAGCGATTCCTGCACGACGTCTCGCACGAGCTGCGAACGCCGGTGACGATCGCCCGGGGGCATCTCGACCTGCTGCGGAAGGAGCGGGACTCGAGCGAGCTCGCGGTGGCCCTCGACGAGCTCGACCGGATCGAGCGAATCATCGCCCGGCTCCTGCTGCTCGCGAAAGCCGGCCGGCCGGACTTCCTCGTCGTGACCGAGGTCGACGTCGAGCCCTTCGTCGAGGACGTCTTCGTGCGCTGGACGGAGGTGGCTCCACGCAGCTGGCGGCTCGGGCCGCTCGCGCAGGGCCGGCTCGTCGCCGACGAGGAGGCGCTGCGTGCGGCCGTCGACGCACTGCTCGAGAACGCGGTCAAGTTCACCGAACCGAACGAGACGATCGAGATCGGCGCGACCGGGCTCGGCGGCGACCTCGTGCTCGAGGTGGCCGACGGCGGCTGCGGCGTTCCGCCGGAGGCGCTCGACCGGATCTTCGAGCGCTTCGCACGGGCGGACGACGCGCGAACGCGGACGAACGGCGGCGTGGGCCTCGGCCTTTCGATCGTCGACGCCATCGCGAAGGCGCACGGCGGGACGTGCACGGCAGCGCTGCGCGAGCGCGGGACCGTCTTCAGGCTCCGGCTGCCCGGCTTCCGGCCGTCGGCGGCCCCGTCGCTGCCTCGTGCTGCGGGTGTGAACGGCCGGGCAGCCTCGCTAGGCGGCCCTGCCGAGCTCGCGTTCGTGCGCGACGAGCTGAACGAGCGGTAGCGGATCCGACGGGATCCAGGGATCGCCGCCGCGGCCCCAGGACTCGTCCGCGTGCGGGGCGGTATCCGGCAGGCGCCGCGCGAGGGCGAGCAGCCCGAAGACGCCGAGAGCGGCGAGCGTGGAGAGCGCGACGTTGAGGAAGACGATCGTCGTAGGTGTCATGGCTCGACTCTGCACGCTGAGGCTGAGGACGAGCTGAGCCCCGCTCGCGAAAACGCTGAGAAGCCTCAACCGGCCGGCGGCCGGAGTGTCGTCCTCACGGTTTCCGCCCGCCCGGTGGTGGTCGCGTCGGCAGCGGCGGCAGCCGCGGTCGAGGGCTTCGGGACGTCGCTCCGAGCGGCGGGGTTCGTTGCGCTCGATCCGGCACGGACCGATCGCCGGCGATGCGGTCGACCATGGCGTCGGCGGCCGCGAGACCCGCCGCGATCCGATCGGGACCGGGCTGGCCCAGCACGACCCCGGTGATCGTCGTCCGCTTGCCGTCGATCCAGCGGATGGCCCGGAAGGCGAAGCAGCCCCCGGCCGCGGCGGTCGAGCCGGTCTTGACGCCGACGAACCCGTCGCGCCCGAGCAGTGTGTTGGTGTTGTGCACGGCGCCTGCGACCGGCAGCGCCGCGTCCGGCGTGGCGACGACGCTCGCGAACACCGGCAGGCGCATGGCCCGATCGACGATGCGCACCTGGTCGGCGGCGCTCGACACGGTTGCGTCGTCGTAGCCGCTCGGGTCGGTGTAGCGGGTGTGGACCATGCCCAGCGACCGCGCGGCGGCATTCATCCGGGCGACGAACCGGCTCTCCGAGCCGGCGTCCCATCGGGCCAGAACGGCGGCGATGTTGTTCGCCGACGGCAGCAGCAGCGCCTGCAGCGCCTGCAGTTCGGTCAACTGCTCGCCGGCGGCGATTGACACGACCGACTCCTCCTGCCGGCGCCGGCGGTCGGTGTCGGCGACGTCGGCGTCCGTGAGCGTGATCGCGGGGCCGTCCTGGCCGGGCTGCAGCGGGTGGTCGCGGAGCACGAGATAGGCAGTCATCACCTTCGCGACGCTGGCGATCGGCGCCGCGTGTTGGTTCGGACCGGCGTGGATCCGCGACTGTCCTGCTCGGACGAACGCCGCCTGGCCGGATGGCGGCCACACCGTGCTGGGCACGGCTTCGCCGAGCCCACCGCGGCCCCTGCGAGGGACGTCGGTGAGCGATGCGGCGGTGGAGGACGAGGACACCGTGGAGGAGGACGGCGCCAGCAACCGGTGGCCGAGGGCTGCTGCGATCGCCGCGACGACGACGAGCAGGCTCGCGGCACGGATCTTGCGAATCCGAATCCGGCGGCTCGTTCTTCGTGCTGGTTTGCTGTAGGTCATGCCGCCATTCAAGGCAGCGCGGTGTTGCCAGCACGTATGGGGTTTTCGATATCCGGGCGATACGCGCCGGCTCTAGCATCGGAGCATGCGTGTGTTGATCGTCGAGGACGAGCCCTACCTGGCAGAGGCCATCCGCGACGGCCTACGTCTGGAGGCGATCGCGGCAGACATCGCCGGTGACGGCGACAGTGCGCTGCAGCTGCTGAGCTTCAACGCCTACGACATCGCCGTCCTCGACCGCGATATCCCCGGCCCCTCCGGCGACGAGATCGCCGAACGGATCGTCGCCTCCGGCAGCGGCATGCCGATCCTCATGCTCACCGCTGCCGACCGGCTCGACGACAAGGCCTCCGGGTTCGAGCTCGGCGCCGACGACTACCTCACGAAGCCGTTCGAGCTCCGTGAGCTCGTGCTCCGTCTCAGAGCCCTCGATCGCAGGCGGGCCCATAACAGGCCGCCCGTGCGAGAGATCGCGGGCCTGCGGCTGGATCCGTTCCGCCGGGAGGTCTATCGCGACGGCCGTTACGTCGCGCTCACCCGGAAGCAGTTCGCGGTGCTCGAGGTCCTCGTCGCCGCCGAAGGGGGTGTCGTCAGCGCCGAGGAGCTCCTGGCGAGAGCGTGGGACGAGAACGCGGACCCGTTCACGAACGCCGTGCGCATCACGGTCTCCGCACTGCGCAAACGCCTCGGCGAACCCTGGATCATCGCCACCGTGGCGGGCGTCGGCTACCGCATCGACACGCAACCGGACCGGGCGTGAGGGAGGAAGGCGTGGATAGAGGCACCGGTTTGAGCGTTCGCCTCAAGCTCACCCTCAGCTACGCCGGCTTCCTCATGCTCGCAGGTGCTTTGCTGCTCGCCGTCGGGTACGTGTCCCTTTCGCGTGGCGTGCACCCCGGCGTGATCTTCATGGTGCGCAGCCACGCCGACCTTCTGCGCGATTTCGCTCCGACCGCGGCCATCGTGATGGCGTTCCTGCTCGTATTCGGTCTGCTGGGAGGGTGGCTTCTCGCCGGCCGCATGCTCGCCCCCCTCAGCCGCATCACGGACGCCACACGCATCGCAGCGACCGGATCGCTCTCCCACCGGATCGAGCTACCGGGCCGAAAGGACGAGTTCCGCGAGCTCGCCGACGCCTTCGACACCATGCTCGCCCGGCTCGAAGCACACGTCGACGAACAGCAGCGATTCGCGGCCAACGCCTCGCACGAGCTGCGGACCCCGCTGGCGATCACGCAGACGCTCCTCGACGTCGCCCGCAACGATCCCAACCGCGACAACGGCGAGCTCGTCGACCGCCTCCAGGCCGTCAACACCCGGGCGATCGGCCTCACCGAGGCACTGCTCCTGCTCAGCCGCGCCGACCAGCGGTCCTTCGCACGGGAGCACGTCGACCTGTCGCTCGTCGCGGAGGAGGCCACCGAGACGCTCCTCCCCCTCGCGGAACGACGCGGCCTCGCAATCGAGACCTCGGGCGACATGACCCCCACCATCGGCTCCCACGCGCTCCTGCTGCAGCTGACGACGAACCTCGTGCACAACGCGATAGTCCACAACCTGCCCGAACAGGGCACCGTGTGGGTCACGACCGGCGCTCACCCCAGGAGTGCGGTGCTCACCGTCGAGAACACCGGCGAGAAGCTCACCCCACAGGTCGTCGCCACGCTTGCCGAGCCGTTTCTTCGCGGCACCGAGCGGATCCGCACGGACCACGCGGGCGTCGGCCTCGGCCTGGCAATCGTCAAGAGCATCACCCAGGCACACGACGGGACCCTCACCCTGACCCCCCGGGCCGCCGGCGGCCTCCGCGTCACGGTCCGGCTACCCGCCGCGCCACCGCACGGGCTCGGCGGGCGTCAGTAGACGGTGATGAAGAACCTGCGGGTGGCCGCGGCGACGACGCGGCTCCCGCCGGCGAGCTGCTCGTCGAACGGAACACGTCCGTCGAATCCGCGCCGGCGGGATCGACGGCGGCCGCGAACGTGATGCGCCCCCCGGGCGGCGTGCCAGTCGGGCCGCTGCCGACGATCGCCGGGAGGAGCGGGTTGGGCAGCCGGCGGGCGAGCACCGCGAGCGGGCGCGCCCCGTCGCTCCGCAAGGCGTTCGGCCCGACCTCCTGGAGCCGGCGGTGCGCCTCGAGCGCGCGAAACCCGCGCCCCGCTACCCGAGCTGCGCGATCCGGAGGTGCCTGATCCGGTGCGGCGCCCGGACGTCCACGACGTCGCCGATCCGGCGCCCCGTGACCGCCGCTCCGACCGGGGACTCGTTCGAGAGCCTCGACTCCGCGGGATTCGACTCGGCGGACGAGACGAGCAGGTACTCGTCGCGGCTGCCGTCGTCGAGGTCCTCGAGCACGACGCGCGAGCCCATCGACACCCTCCTTCCAGGCGGGCGCGCGACGAGAACACGTGCCTTCGACAGGCGCTCCTCGAGCAGCGCCACGCGCCCGTCGATCCGATCGAGGTCGCCGCTCGCATCGAGGTACTCCGGGTTGTCGGCGAGATCGCCCGGCACGTCGAGCGCCTGCTTCAAGCGGGTCGCGGCCTCCGGTCTGACGAGCGTCGTCAGACGTCGGTGCTCCTCGACGAGCGCGGCGTAGCCCTCCGGGGTGAGACGGATCTCGTCGGCCGCGCGGCCACTCCCTCGCCTGGACGTTGCAACTGCGGTCATGACTTCCTCCAGCCTTCTCGAAAGCTCTCCAGCCTGAGTTTCGGCGAGACGGCCGCCGCCGGCATCCGGGGAGCGCTGAAACGAGCCTGCGCACGGCGCGCACTCCCTGTCGGGGTTTCCACCGATGCCGTCGGCGACGCACGGCTCCAGACTCGGAGATCGGCTTCGAGACCGACCCGAAGAGCCGGCCGAGTGAGCAGGTGGACGACGTGAAGACGCTCCTCGCGGGCTTCCCCGTCCACGCACCCGCCGGGAGAGCGAGGAGCCCGTGCTCCTGCACGAGCCGTAGGCCGACACGTCTGCGTCCCGGTCCGGCCCCAGAGGTGTCCCGCGGGTCGGTAGTTCCCCGGCCGACGGCTCGTTGCCCGCGCTGATGCCTCGGCGCCACGGCCGGCCGATGCTCCCGTGGTGCGCAGGACGATCGTCATGGGCGCCGGCGGGCGCGACTTCCACGTCTTCAACGTCGTGTTCCGGGACGACCCGAAGGTCGAGGTCGTCGCCTTCACGGCGACGCAGATCCCGGGCATCGCCAGCCGTACGTACCCGCCGGCGCTCGCCGGGCCACGCTATCCGGAAGGGATCCCGGTCCGGCCCGAGGACGAGCTCGTCGAGCTGATCCGGAGGCACGGCGTCGACGAGGTGGTGCTCGCCTACTCGGACCTCCCGCACGAGACCGTGATGCACAAGGCGTCGATCGCGCTCGCGGCGGGCGCCGACTTCCGGCTGCTCGGCCCGAAGGCGACGATGCTCCGCTCGTCGAAGCCGGTCGTCGCCGTCTGCGCGGTCCGCACCGGCGCGGGCAAGAGCCAGACGAGCCGAAAGGTCGCGCGGACGCTCCTCGACGCCGGCCTGCGCGTCGCGCTCGTCCGGCACCCGATGCCGTACGGCGACCTCGAGGCGATGCGCGTCCAGCGCTTCGCGACGCTCGAGGAGCTCGACGCGGCGCAGCCGACGGTCGAGGAGCGCGAGGAGTACGAGGAACCCCTCCGGCTGGGGCTGGTCGTGTACGCGGGCGTCGACTACGAGGCGATCCTGCGCCGCGCCGAGCAGGAGGCCGACGTCGTCCTCTGGGACGGCGGCAACAACGACTTCCCGTTCTTCGTGCCCGACCTGCTGATCGTCGTCGCCGACCCGCTGCGACCCGGGACGAGCTTCGCTACCACCCGGGCGAGACGAACCTGCGGATGGCGGACGTGGTCGTCGTCAACAAGGTCGACTCGGCGGACGCCAGGGACGTGGAGGCGGTCGTCGAGAACGTCGAGCGGGCCAACTCCTCGGCGACCCTCGTCCTCGCGGAGTCGCCGCCGCGGCTCGAGGACGGCCCCGAGCTCGCCGGCAGGACGGTGCTCGTCGTCGAGGACGGACCGACGCTGACCCACGGCGAGATGCCGTTCGGCGCCGGCCTCGTCGCCGCCCGACGGGCGGGTGCCGGCGCGATCGTCGACCCGCGACCCCATGCGGTCGGCTCGATCGCAGACACGTTCGCCCGCTGGCCGCAGCTGACGGACGTGCTGCCGGCGATGGGCTACTCCGACGAGCAGCTCCGCGAGCTCGAGGCGACGATCGACCGGACGGATTGCGACGTCGTCGTCACGGGAACGCCGATCGACCTCGGACGCCTGATCGCGACCCGGCACCCGATCCGGCGCGTCCGCTACGAGCTCGAGGAGGTCGGCAGGCCGACGATCGCGGACGTCCTACGACCGATCGTGGCGCGGGCGGCCTCGAGCTAGGACTCGTGCGGCGTCGGGACGACCACCACTGCGCAGCGCGCGTGGTGGACGCACTGCTGGCTCACCGAGCCGAGCAGCAGGCCCTTGAACCCGCCGAAGCCGCGCGACCCGACGACGAGGAGGTCGGCGCCGTCGGCGTGCTCGAGCAGCACGTGCGCGGGAGCGCCCTCCTCGGTGACCCTCTCCACCTCGACGCCGGTGGCCGCGGCGCCGGCCTCGGTCAGGACCTGGTCGAGCAGGGCGCGGGCGTTCTCGTCGAGCTTCTTCTCGAGCGTCTCGTCGACCAGGGGCAGGATGCCGTACCCGGTGCCCGCGTACGGGAACGTCCACGCGTGCACGACGCGCAACACGGTCCGCCGCAGCCGGGCCTCGTCGAGCGCCCACCGGAGCGCGGCCTTCGCGCCGGCCGAGCCGTCGACTCCCACGACGATGGTCATGCTCGAATCATCGCCCATCGGACCTTCCGGCGGCGCGGGCACACGCGAGCGGCACGAGCTCGAACCGGTCGACGTCGACGAGCCCGCGGTCGGTGAGCCGCAGCTGCGGGATCACGGACAGCGCGAGGAAGGCGAGCGCCATGAACGGCGACTCGATCGTGCAGCCGAGCCCGGCGAGCGCCGCGACGCACGCCTCGGACTGCGCGGCGACGTCCGCGGCGGGAGCGTCGGAGAGGAGCCCCGCGACCGGGAGGGGGAGCTCCGCGCGGACGCCTCGGCCCTCGACGACGACGAGTCCGCCGCCGAGCTCGGCGAGCCGCTGGACGGCGCGGGCCATGTCGGCGTCGTCGACGCCCGCGACGACGACGTTGTGTGCGTCGTGCGCGACGGTCGACGCGAACGCGCCGCGCTGGAGGCCGAAGCCGCGGACGAAGCCGAGCCCGACGCGGCCGGTGGCGAGGTGCCGCTCGATCACGGCGAGCTTGACGAGGTCGCGCCCCGGATCGGCGACGGCGTGGCCGTCCTCGACCGCAGGCTGGGCGACGAGCGAATCCGTGACGATCTGCCCGGGGACGAGGCCGATCACGCGCGCCTCGCCGGCCGCCCAGGGGATCAGGAAGTCGTTCGGCGTGACCGGAGCGATCCGGACCGTCCGCCTCGTCCAGTCGGGGGCGTGCACGCGCGGGATCTCGCCGATCGGCCTGCCCGCCTTGAGCACGAGCTCCGGCACGAACTCGTGCAGGTCGGGCAGGACGAGCAGGTCGGCCTGGTAGCCGGGCGCGACCGCGCCGACGCGATCCAGCCGGTGCCAGGTCGCCGGGTTCAGCGACGCCATCACGAGCGCGTCCTCGGGTCGCACGCCGAGCCTCACGGCCTCGCGGACGATCGCGTTCACGTGCCCGTCCGCCGCCACGTGCTCCGGCTCGCGGTCGTCGGTGCAGAACGCGAGCCGGTGCGGGCCGAACTCGTGCACGAGGGGTGCGAGCGCCGCCAGGTTCCGCGCCGCGGAGGCCTCGCGGATCAGCACCCACATCCCCGCGCGCAGCCGCTCCCGCCCCTCCTCGATCGTCGAGCACTCGTGGTCCGAGCGGATCCCCGCCGCCGCGTACGCGTTCAGCTCCCGCCCGAGCAGGCCCGGCGCGTGACCGTCCACGTGCTCGGCGAGCGCGAGCTTCGCGAGCTCGGCCGGGTCGCCGGCGACGACGCCGGGGAAGTTCATCATCTCGGCGAGCCCGACCACCCGCCGGCGGCGCAGGAGCCCCTCGAGGTCGCCGGTCGTCAGCGGCCGCCGCGGCGACTCGAACGCCGACGCGGGGACGCACGACGAGGCCGTGAAGTACACGTCGAGCGGCACGCCGTCGCACGCGTCGAGGAGCCAGTGGACGCCGTCGGTGCCGAGCACGTTCGCGATCTCGTGCGGATCGGCGACGACCGTCGTCGTCCCGAGCGGCAGCACCAGCCGCGCGAACTCGTCGAGGAGCAGCTTCGTCGACTCCAGGTGCATGTGCGCGTCCACGAAGCCGGGGACGACGAAACGGCCGGAAGCGTCGAGCTCCTCCCTCCCCTCGTACGAGCCGAGGCCCGCGACGTGGCCGTCGCAGATCGCGACGTCGGCCTCCAGCCACTCGCGCGTGAAGACGGAGAGCACCCGACCGCCGCGGACGACGAGATCGGCCGGCTCGTCGCCGCGCGCGACCGAGAGCCGTCTCGCGAGCTCGGGCACCGCTGGATTTTGCCGGTTTCTCCCCATCGCACCTCGGCGCCCGCCCCGATGCCGCCGCCGCGGCCGGATGCCAGGGTCCGGCCCAGGCGGATGAGCACGATCGCGCAGACTCCGCGCGTCGTCCGCGGCGCCCCGGCTGCGCAGCCCGCCGCAGTCGCGATGCACGGGATCACGAAGCGCTTCCCGGGCGTCGTCGCCAACGAGCGCGTCGACTTCGAGGCCGCCGCCGGCGAGGTGCACGCGCTGCTCGGCGAGAACGGCGCGGGCAAGACGACGCTGATGAACGTCCTCTCCGGCCTCTACCGGCCGGACGAGGGCGAGATCCGGCTGGGCGGCGCGAGGATCGGGTTCTCCTCCCCGCGCGCGAGGTCGAGCGTCGTCATCAGCGCTGCCAGGGGCTCGAGGAACCGCGCGGACGCCAACGGCCCCGCGTCGGCCGGCTCGAAGCCGGCGTCGCGGACGAGCCCGGCGACGAGTTCCTTCGCCCCCGCGTCGTCGCCCGCCACGAAGACCGTCGCTCCCGCCCCGTCGAAGATCCCGCGGCGGATCACCTGCGAGTAGAGGTGGTCCCACGCCTTCACGACCCGCGCCTGCGGCGCGGCAGCCTGCAGCTCCTCGGCGCCCGACCTCGACCGCTGCGGCTCGAACGGGTTCGTCACGTCGACGAGGACGACGCCGTCGTCGGCGACCAGCGGGAGCGTCTCGAGCGCCGCGCTCCAGGGGACGGCGAGCACGACCGCGTCCGCGTTGGCAGCCGCGGTCGAGTACGTAGCCGCCGAACGCCGCCCCGATCTCGGTCGCCCTCTGCTCGCCGCGGGCGCGGTCGCGCGAACCGACGCGAACCTCGTGTCCGGCCGCCGCCAGACGTCGCCCGAGCGCGGTCCCCATCCGTCCTGTGCCGATCACGGCAATGCGAAGGGCCGTTCCCGTCGCGGCGTTCACTGGTATCGAAGCGCCTCGGCCGGGTAGACGCGGGAGGCCCGGACGGAGGGCACCCAGGTCGTGAGCAGCGCGACGGCGTAGACGGCGAGGAAGATGACGCCGAGCGTGAGCCACGGGATCTCGAGGCTCATGTGCTCCCAGCTCGGCAGGCGGCGCGAGTCGACGATGACGTTGCGCCCGACGGCGATGCCGAGGCCGGCGCCGACGACGATCGCGGTCAGCGCGACGAACGACGACTCGAGCAGGAACGCGAGCTGCACCATTCGCCGCCTGAAGCCGATCGCGCGAAGCACGCCGATCTGCTGGCGCCGCTCGACGACCGAGCGTGCGGTGATGACGCCGAGCGCGGCGACCCCGACGACGAGGCCGAGGGCCATGAAGCCCTCGATCAGCCGGTCGAAGGTCAGGCTCGCGCCGACGGTCTCGTCGAGGAGCTTCTGCAGCGAGTCGGCCTCCATCCCGTACGCGAGGAACACCGACTCGAGCTGCTTCGCGGTCGCCTTCGCGTCGACCCCGGACCCGAGCGCGAGGAGATGCACGGTCGGGAGCACGCGATCGCCGAACGTGCCCGTCAGCGTCCGCTGCGACGTCCAGAGGCCGACCATGAACTGCGGCGCGGTGTCGGAGAGGACGCCGATGACGGTCAGCCTCCGCTCGCGTCCGGTCTGCGGGTCGCGGATCGTCACGGGGATCGGGTCGAACGTCCTGTCCTCGAGGTAGAAGCCGTGCAGGCGGAAGTCCGGGGCGGGCCCGAAGTTCCAGTTCGACTTGCGCGGCGCGACGAGCGAGTCCGTGACTGCGAGGCCCGGGTGGTCGTGAACGGCTCGCCAGACGGCCGCGGGCGAGCCGTAGCCGCGGGCCGTGGCCGCCAGGCCGTACGTCGTGTGGTCGAGGAACGCGTCGTCGACGCCGTGGACGACGTACGACTCGGCCGCGCCGGGAGCGTTCGTCTGGCGTGCCTTCACGGGCAGGACGGACTGGCTCGAGACGACGCGGAAGTCCGCTGCCCGGAGCCCGGGCGCCCGAGCGATCGCGGCGCGTAGGTCGCGGACGGGGCTCGCGGACGACGTCGTCGCACGCACGGCGAACCCGCCGCCGAACGCGTTCAGGTCGTTGACCGCGTGCAGGAAGGAGCCGGTCGTGATCGCGCCCACGACGAGCGTGAAGACGACGAGCGTGAACATCGCGAGCGTGACCCCGGTGCGAAAGAGCCCGCGCAGCGGGTACGCCATCGACATCCGCAGCACCGGCGCGAGGCCTCGGATGCGCCCGAACGTCGCGCCGAGCGCACCGAGCAAGACGTCGGCGCTGTACATGATCGTCCAGGTCGCCCCCACGACGATCGCGAGCCCGGCGAGGACGAAGATCGCGAAGTTCTGCTTCGTGTCGCCGAACAGCCAGCGCGTCGTCGGCAGCACGAACCAGAGGACGAGCGCGAGCCCCGCAGCGGTGTGGATCGCGCGCTCCGGCAGGCGCGTGAGCCTGGCGAGCGGGACGAAGCTGAGGATCGCGAGGGTCGCGCCGAGCCCGATCGTGACCGCGTTGTCGGCGCGGGCGCCCGAGACGAACAGGAGGGCTCCGAGCGCGACGCCGGCAAGGCCGTAAAGCCAGCGCCGCCGCCGCGCCTTGGCGGCAGGCGGGTCGTCGAGGCTCCGGATCGCGCTGACGATGTTCATGCGGCTCACGCGCCTGGCGGAGAAGGCGACGACGGCGAAGGTCAGCAGCATCCCGATCGCGTACGCGATGACGACGCTCGCCGGCCTGACGGAGTAGCCGATGTCGACGTCGGCGACGCTTCCGAACGAGCTCGCGATCGCCAGCACCATCAGGTACGCGACGCCGATCCCGATCAGCGCGCCGACAGCCGCGGCGACGACGTCGTAGGCGAGGCCCTCGTAGACGAACATCTGGATCAGATGGCCGCGGCGGGTCCCCACGGCGCGGGCGATCCCGAGCTCGGAGCGGCGCTCGGCGGCGAGCATCACGAAGATCAGGAAGATCAGGAGGATGCCCGCGGCGATCGAGAACGAGCCGAACGTCGTGAACATCGACATGAACGCCGCGCCCATCGAGTCGGCCGTCTTGAGCGCGTCCTGCTTCGTGTTGTCGGTCTCGAGCCCGAGCGGCGAGACGACCGGCTCCAGCTGGCGGATCACGGCGTCGGTGGCCGACACCCCCGCGGTGTTCGAGACGAAGACGGCACGCACGAGCCCGGGCTTGCCGAGCAGATGCTGGGCGTGCGCGAGCGGCATCAGCAATCCGTCGCCGTCGGTGGCGCCGCCCCTGTAGGTGACGATCGCCTTCACCCTGTCGACCTCGCGCGACTGCCCGGCGTAGACGCGGACCGAGTCGCCGACGCGAGCGTCGAGGTCGGAGGCCGCCTGCTCGTTCAGGTAGATCTCGCCCGATCGCAGGTCGGCGAGCGAGACGACCCTCCCGCGGCTCCTGATCTCGCCGAAGCCGGCGGTCCTCGAAGGGTCGGTCGCGAAGAGCGTCACGCGCGGCTCGTTCTGCCTCGTCTTCACGTCAAGGACGGCGATGTCCTCGACGATCGTCGGCGCCACGCCGTCGACGAGGCCGGTTCCGGCGACCGCCTTCGAGATCCGGTCCACGTAGCGCTGCGGGAAGTACCGGGACGCCGTGCCGGAGCTCTGCGCGGCGAGCGCCTCGTCCAGCCCCTTCGCGGCGACGACCTCGTCGGTCGAGCCGAGCGCCCTGACGGCGGACGAGCGGATGGTGGTGCTCATCGTGTCGCCGGTGGCGAGCGCCGCGGCGATGATCGCCGTCCCGAGCATCAGCCCGGTGACGATCAGCACGCTTCGCCCGCGCCGGCGGCCGACGTTGCGGATGCCGAGCCGGAGGAAGATGCGGTTGCGCAGCGCGAAGACGCCGACGGCGCCGATCACCGCCGCGAGCAGGAGCCCCAGCACGAGGGCCAGGGATCCCGTCGGGATGCCGAAGAGCTTGCTCATGACGACCCCCTAGCCGTGTGCGAGCGCGGGCGCGTCGGCGGCGACGACGTCGTACGCCTCGCGGCCCGGCTGCGCCTGGAAGAAGACCAGGTCGGAGAGCTTCTCGATCTGGGCCTGGTAGAAGCCGGAGAGCCTCGACGCCCGGGCGGTCTCGTCGCTCGTCCAGAAAGTCAGGACGAGCACCTTCCCGTCGTCGGAGAGCAGCACGTAGGAGCCCTCGTAGCCCTCCTGCTCCTGCAGCGCGGGGACGACCGACTCCTCGAACGTCTCGATCGCGTGACGAGGACTGCGCCGAACGAGGTCGATCTCCGCCAGCGTGACGCGCGCAACCATCGCTACCTCACCTCCAACCGCTCTTCGTCGACGATCTGGCCGTCGACCATCCGGACGATCCGGTCGGTCGCCCGGCCCACCGAGATGTCGTGCGTGACGATCAGGAGCGTCAGGCCGTGCTCCCGGTTCAGCTGGCGCATCAGCGCGACGATCTCCTCGGCGTTCTCGCTGTCGAGGTCCCCCGTGGGCTCGTCGGCCCAGACGATCGCGGGATCGTTGACGAGCGCCCGCGCGATCGTCACCCGCTGCCGCTGACCGCCGGACAGCTCGTCCGGCACGTGCGCCGCGCGCTCGTCCAGGCCCACGAGTGCGAGCGCGTCGAGCGCCTTCCGGCGCGCCTCGCGAGCCGGGACGCGCGCGACGAGCAGCGGCAGCTCGACGTTCTCGACCGCGCTCAGGACCGGCATCAGGTTGTAGAACTGGAAGACGAACCCCATGCGCCGCGCCCGGTAGTCCGTGCGCTCCTCGTCGGACATCGCATTCAGCGCGACCCCGTCGATCAGCACCTCGCCGCCGTCGATCGCGTCGAGCCCGGCGAGGCAGTTGAGGAGCGTCGTCTTCCCGGAGCCGCTCGGGCCCATGATCGCGACCATCTCGCCGCGACCGACCGCGAAGCTGACGCCCCGCAAGGCGTGCACCTTGACCTTGCCGGTGTCGTACGTCTTCTCGACGCCGCGCGCCTCGACGATCGACTCCGGAGGCGCAGGCGCACGCGTCACCCGGGGCCGCGGCTCGACAAGAACTGCCATCTTGCCCCCTCCTATCCGTTGCCTCCCGCGAGTCTGGCGACGACCAATCGCCGCGGTATCGGGCGAAGCCCTGAACGGGATACGGGACAACTACGCAGCGGTGCCTGCCGCGAGCTCCGGGTCGGGGATCAGCGGACGTTGAAGCTGCCGGTTTGTCCGTTGATGGCGCCGCTGGTGATGGTGATCCGGTCGTTCGTGAACACGGTCGGGATCGTTGCGGTGGTGGTGCTGATGCCGTTGAGGAATGGGGTTGGTGTGGCGGGGGTGAGGCGGCCGTCGAGGCTCGTCCAGGCTGCGCTGCCGGTGTAGTTGACGGCCGGGGTGCCGAGCCGGTCGAAGCCGACCGCTTTGACCGTGAACGGCTGTCCGTGCCGGATCGGGGTGACGACCCGGACGCGGATCCTGGCCGCCGGGCCGGCGATCTGGAACAGCTTTGTCTGGCCGTTGACGCCACCGCCGCTGAACAGGATCCGGTCGTTGCGGAAGATCGCCGGCACGCTCGCCCGCGTTCTGCTGACCCCGTTCACAAACGGGCTCGGCCTCGCCGGTGAGAGCCGACCGTCGAGGCTCGACCAGGACGCCGCCCCCCGGTAGTCGCTGAGGAAGTTGCCGGCCGCGTCGTACGCCTGGACGCGCAGCCCGAACCCCTGCCCGGCCGGGATCACAGGCAGCCGGCTGCCCGCCGGCGTCGATGCGCCGGAGAGGCTGAACGTGTACGCGGCCAGCGGGCCGACCACGTTGAAGGGCGTGCTCTGCCCGGCCGCGCCGCCGCCTGTGACGCTGACCCGGTCGGCGTGGAACGGCGCCGAGACGGTCGCCGTCGTCGTGCTGACGCCATTGACGAACCCGGCCGGGCCCGCCGGCGACAACACGCCGTCGAGGCTCGACCAGGACGCAGGCGCCGTGAACCCGGTCAGGACGCCGCCGCCCGCGTTGCGCGCGACCGCCGTCACCGTGAACGGAGCAGCAGCGTCGACCGACCTGGCGACCTGCACGGTGATGCCCGCCGGCCCGACCACGTCGAACAGGCCGCTCTCACCGCTGATGCTGCCGCCAGTGACCGTCACCCGGTCGCCACCGAACACGGCCGCGACCGTCGCCTGCGTCGAGCTCACCCCGTCGACGAACGCGCCCGGCACCGCCGGCGACAACCCACCATCGAGACTCGACCAAGACGCCGCATGATTGTACGAGCCGACCCTGTTGCCGGCCGTGTCGGTCGCGGTCGCCGTCACCCTGAACGGCACCCCCACAAACACCGGCATGGCGACGTCGACCAGCACCGCGGCGAACGGGCCGACCACGTCGAACACGCCGCTGTCGCCCGAGACGCCGGCGGTCGTGACCGTGATCCGGTCGGCCCGGAACGCCGCCGAGACCTTCGTCGACGTCGTCGTCGAGACACCGTCCACGAACGCAGCCGGGGCCGCCGGCGACAGCGCGCCAGAGAGATCAGACCAGGACGCAGGCCCGCTGTAGTCCGTCACCCTGTTCCCGTCCGCGTCCTTCGCCGTCGCGGTCACCGTGAACACCGCCCCCTTCACAACCGAAGAAGGCGCCGACACCACGATCGACGCGAACGGCGCGACTACGGTGAGCGAGTAGGTTCGCTCCCCGGTCTTCGTCGGCGACGAGGAATCAGTGGCTTCGATGGTGAAGCCGGACGTGCCGACCTCGGTCGGCGTCCCGCTCAGCGCGCCGCTCGACGACAGGGAAAGCCCGTCCGGCAGCGAGCCCGACTTCAGCGAGAACGAATACGGCCCTGTCCCGCCGGTCACCGAGATCGTCTGGTCGTACGGCTTCCCGAACGGCGCCGACGGCAGCGAGCCGAGCACCAGCCCGCCGCCCGGGATCACCGACACCGTGTCGAGGGTCGGGCCGCAGCCTCGGATGTTCCGGCTCACGAACTCGAGGGTCGTCGAGTCCGATTTCGCAGTCACCGACCGGGTGATCCGCGCCCAGCCGAGGTCGCCGAGCGAATGGCCGGTCGTGTCGAACTCGAACACACCCAGGCTCTCTCCACCCCAGAACACCTCCATCCGCTTGACCGGCTCGCGATCGCCGTTGAAATCGGGATTGCCCGCGAAGTTGAAGCTCAGCTCGTAGGTCGTGCCGGGCACGGTCGGCAGCGTCTGCGAGATCAGGCCCGGGCCGCCCAGGCCGGCAACGTCGACCGACTGCGCTCCGGTGGCAGCGGGCCAGTAGTGGCGCACCAGGTCGATCGAGCCGGAGTCGACGTGCCAGCCGCCGAACGTCGCCGGCGCGAAGAAGGTCGCCCAGTTTCCGCTGACCGCCGGAGCCTCGAAGTCGCCGTTCTCCACCAGTTCGCCGGACGCGGGAGCGACCCTGAGCGAATACGTGCGCGCCCCCTCCTTCGCCGGCGTCGAAGCGTCGCCCGCCTGCGCAGTGAAGGTCGAGGTGCCGGCCGTCGCCGGCGTGCCATGCAGCCGGCCGGCCGTCGAGAGCGTCAGGCCCGCCGGCAGCGAGCCGCTCGTCAGCGAGAACGTGTACGGGGCCGTCCCGCCGGTCACGTCGATCGTCTCGTCGTACGCTACCCCGGCCGTCGCGGCCGGCAGCGAGCCGAGCGGCAGCACGCCCGGCGAGCCGGTGATCGTCAGCTCCAACCGCGTCATGTCGTTGCCGTAGCCGCCGTCCTTGCCAAGGCCGACCGTGAAGTCGAGCGTCTCGCCAGCGGTCAGCTGCAACCCGGTGGTGAAGGTCGGGCCGGTCTGGTAGCCGCTGACGTCGCCCGAGAAGAGCTGGCTCGTTCCGCGAAGGACGGCGACGTCGGTGGTTGTCGGGCCCACGTTGTCGAGTCCGCTGAAGGTCGCCGCGACCTGGTAGCTGCCATCGAGCGGCGCGGTCCAGCGAACGACGCTGTTCTCGCCCTTCGGCCCGGGATGCACGCTCAATGCTCCCGGCGGCATCGGATTCGACCCGAACGGGGCAATCGTGCGGTCGGTGCCGTTGTCGTAGAGCGAAGGCTCCCACGCGGGGCCCGGCGGCACGATTGCCCGATGCCAGACGTCGATCTCGCTGTGCTTCTCGGCGGCGGCGTAGACGCTGAACGCGCTGCCGCGGCTTGCCTCCCAGCCGTAGCTCCACACCCCAGCCGGATTCCGCGACGCCGAGAAATCCTTCGCCAGATCGAACCTCACCGCCGGCCCGCCAGCGCCAGTCGCGGCGCTCGCCCCGCCCGACGCCGACGTCAACCCGAGCGCGAGCGGCACCGTCATCACGAGCGCCGCCACCAACCTGCGACCCCCGATCGCACCTCGTAGAGGAAACATCGCCAAACCTCCCTTCTCGCCGAAGCAGACAGACGAAAGAGAGCCGGCGGCGGCGATTGAACAGAACCCGGTCTAGCCCGAACCGGCCCGCAGGGCATCAGTGCCCGCACCGATCACGGTTCCAGCAACTACCGATCGGCTGCCGCCGCCGGCCGCGCATGTGGGCACGCTGACCGGCCGGCTCCGCCGGACTGCCGGCGCCGGCCGGAGCACTGCGCTTTCAGCGCACCGTGAATAGCCCGCTTCGGCCGCCGATCCCGCCTGTCGTGACGGTGATCCTGTCGTTCGGGAAGGCGGCCGGGATCGTCGCGGTCGCGACGCTCACACCGTTCGCAAACGGGCTCGGCTCGGCCGGCGCGATCCCGCCGTCGAGGCTCGTCCAGGTCGCCGTGCCGAGGTAGTCGGGCAGCGGGGCGCCGAGCGCATCGGTCGCGATTGCCTTAACCCGGGAGGATTGCCCGTGCGTGACGGGCGTCGCGACCTTGATCGCGGCGAGCGGGCCGGCGACGTTGAAGAGGCGCTCTGGCCGCTGACGCCGCCCGTGTCGATCGTGATCCGGTCGCCGCGGAACCCGGTCGCGACCCTCGCGGTCGTCTCAGGCACCATCACGCTCTACAAGCTGCCGGTTCCGGACTCGTACGGCGCGACAGCGATCGCGCGCGGGCAGGGCCGGCACCTGCGGGTCTCCAGCAACGCCGTCCGGGGGTCGTGAGCCTTTGCCGGGTCGAAGAGCGCACTGATCGGCGGCTCGAGGGGCGCCGCGGGCCGGTCGTGGGCGGACGCCTCCGGCGGCTGGGCTCGTGGTACGGCACGGGCGGGGAGGGCGGGAGAGCGGGACGCGAGTGGCGTGGGTGCCTGTTCAGGGGTTGGTGTAGTAGCGGACGGTCCTGAACTTCTTGCCGCCGTTCGACGAACGTTCGATCGTCACGCCCCGCTCGTCGACGATGAGGCCGAAGCCGTTGCGAACCCGCCGTGGCGTGCTGTCCGTCCAGGTCAGACATTCGAATGCCCGGAGCTTCGTGGTCGTGACCATGCTCTGGCAGTAGAGATTGGTGCCGGCGAGGTGCGCGTACCGCGTCGGCTTGATCGTGAAGATCGTGTACTTGACGACGGCGCCGACCGTGCTGGCCGCGACAAGCGCGACGACGGCGACGACGATCAGAATCGGCTTTCGCATTTTCCCGTCTCCTACCCGTTCCCGTAGGTGTAAACGGTGCGGTACTTGCGGCCGCCGGCGTCCCACCTGTCGACCTTGATGCCCCAGTCGCCGATCTCCGCGCTGTAGGAGTTCCCGTAGCGGACGTTTCCCCTCCACGCCGCGCAGTCGAAGGCTGGCTCGCCGCGATGGGTGCCGCTCGCGAGCACGAATGCCTCGCAGTAGATGTTCTTGCCGTCGAGCCGGGCCCACTGGCCCTCGTCGACGTCCGTGAAGTTGTCCACGGCGATCGCGCCTGTGGCACCGGCCGCAGCCAGCATCGCGACGACAGCTGCCGCCGTTGCGAAGCGTCTCATCGTCCCCTCCTCTTCCAAATGAACGGCACCGCGACCGTACGGCGGCGCGGGCCTCACCTTAGACCCGTCGAGAAGGCCGGGCAAGGCTCGTTGATTCGGCAATCCACCTGTGCGGCCGTAGTCCCCCCGGAGACGCTCGTCGACGCGGTCGGCCGCCTCCGGGAACGCACTCCGGAGATTTCGACCGTCCGCGAGCCGTCGCCACCTCCCCCGGGCGCGGCTACGGGCTCACTGCACAACCCGAGAACTGCGACGTGCCGATGCTCGGTCCCGTCGCGGTCGCCGTAACCGCCTGTCCCGACGGAAGCGCGGCCACGCTCGTCGAGAACGCGGCGTTGCCGCCTGAGTCGGTCGTGACGTCGGTGAAACCGAGGAACTGCTGCCCCTCGCCGGCGCCGGACGCATCGCAGCTCGGGCTCGAGAACACTTCGATGCGGAACTGCGTCGACGGCGAGCTCGAAAGCGTGCCCTCGATCGTGGTCGATCCTCCGCCGGTCGAGACGGAGGTGATCGCCGGCTCTGTCGCACCGCCGTTCGCGCCGTTCAGGAGGCTGATCCCGACGCCGCCGTTCGAGAACAGGGAGTTCGCGAGGATCGCGGTCCCGGAGGCGCCGTCGCCGTCGACCGTGACACCCACGCCCTTGTTGAAGGCGATCACGTTGCCGCTGCCCGCCCCGGTGCCGCCGATCGACCCGTCGAGGCTGACGCCGGTGTTGACGTCGCCGGAGACGACGACGCCCGCGCCGTTCGGAAGCGGCGCCGCTCCCGTGGCGTCCGTGCCGATGTAGTTGCCGGCCACCACCTCGGAGGAGGAGCTGACGATCTCGACGCCGGCGCCGGAGTTGCCCGAGATCAGGTTCCGCTCGGGCACGGTGGGTCCGCCGATCGTGTTGCCGGACGCGTCCGGTCCGATCCGGACGCCGACGCCGTTGGCGAGCGCCGCCGTCCCGGCGGCGTCGGTACCGATCGAGTTGCCGACGACGGCGTTCCCGCCGGAGCCGTCGCCCTGGAACTCGATTCCGAAGTCCTTGTTCCCGGAGACGAGGTTGCCCGCCCCGGCCGCGGTGCCGCCGACCGTGATCCCGCTTGCGCTTCCCTCGAACCGGATGCCCGTCCCGTTGCCGAGCTTTCCGGTCCCGGCCGGGTTCGTGCCGACGTAGTTGCCGGTGATCGCGTTGCCGGGCGCGTCGGCGAGATCGACGCCGACGGAGTTGCCCGAGATCGCGTTGCGCGCGGCAGAGGTCGTACCGCCGATCGTGTTGTCGTGCGCCCCACCCGAGAGCCTGACGCCGGTGCCGTTCGGGATCTTCCCGCCGCCCTTCGCGGTCGTGCCGACGTAGTTTCCGGCCACGAGGTTGCCGTGGACCCGCCCGCGTCCGGACGCGAGGGCGACGCCGGTTCCGTTGCCGGAGATGACGTTGCGCGCTCCGGCGGTCGTACCTCCGACGATGTTCCCCTCGGTGTCGCCGCCCTCGTCGGACATGTAGACGCCGGTGCCGTTGCCGATCGCCGCGGTGCCCGCCTTGTTCGTGCCGATGTAGTTCCCCTCGATCACGTTGCTGTAGGCGTAGGAGCTGTCGTCCGCCTGGATCCAGACGCCCGCGCCGTTCCCGGAGATCACGTTCCGTGCGCCGGGACCGGTGCCGCCGATCGTGTTCGAGCCGGATGCCTGGGAGTCGCCCGCCGGGTCGATGACGATCCCGGCGCCGCCGTTTCCGAGGCCGACCGTCCCGGTCGCGTCCACGCCGATGTAGTTGCCGGCGATCGTGACGGAGTACGTCCCGTTCAGGAAGCGAATCCCGGTGCCGTTGCCGGAGATCAGGTTGCGCGCTCCGGCGACCGTGCCGCCGATCGTGATCGAGTCGGCGTGGCGGAGGCTGATGCCCTCGCCGTTGCCGAGCTTCGCGTCGCCTGCCGCGTTGGTGCCGATCCGGTTTCCGGCGATGACCGTCGAGTCCGCCCCGTCCAGTTCGACGCCCTTGCCGTTGCCGGAGAGAAGGTTGCCCGCACCGGGAGACGAGCCCCCGATGGTGCTTCCGGTCGCCGACTGCTCGAGGAGAAGGCCGTCGCCGTTCCCGAGTCCTGAGACGCCCGTCGGGTCGGTGCCGATGTAGTTGCCCGCGACGGTGTTCCCGCCCGAGCCGAGGAAATGAACGCCGACGCCGTTGCCCGAGATGAGGTTCCGGGCGGCCGCCTCCGTCCCGCCGATCGTGTTGCCGGCAGTCGCGTGCTCGAGTCGGATACCCGCCCCGTTCGCGAGCTTCGCCGTTCCGGCGGGGTCGGTCCCGACGTAGTTGCCTGCGACCACGTTGCCCGTCGTCGGAGCGCCGGCGATGTCGACGCCGACGGTGTTGCCGGAGATCAGGTTCCGGGCGCCCGCGACGGTACCTCCAATCGTGTTGCCGGCCGCCCCCGCCTCGATCCTGATCCCGGTGGGGTTCGCGAGCGCCGCGGTGGCGGCGGCGTTCGTGCCGACGTCATTGCCCGCGATCGTGTTGCCCGTAGTGCCCGAGCCGGTGAGGTCGACGCCGTACTTGGAGTTGCCGGAGATGAGGTTCGCGGCGCGGGCGACTGTCCCGCCGACCGTGTTGCCGGTCGCCGCCGCATCGATCCTGACGCCGACGACGTTCGGAAGTGCACCGGCGCCGTCCGTCGTCGTGCCGACATAGTTGCCGGCGACGGTGTCGGTCTTGCCGCCGGAGATCGCGACGCCGGTCGTGTTCCCGGAGATCAGATTGCCGGCTCCCGTGCTCGTTCCCCCGACCGTGTTCTGCGCCGCGCCCGCCTCGATCAAAACCCCGGTCGTGTTCGCGAGCGCCGCAGTCCCGGACGCCGTCGTGCCGACGTAGTTGCCCGCGATCTTGTTGCCGCTCGTCGTGGAGCCGGTGACGTCGACGCCGGTTGCGTTCCCCGAGATCAGGTTGCGCGCGGCGCTGTTCGTGCCGCCGACCGTGTTCGAGGTCGAGCCCCCGCCGATGCGCACGCCGATCCCGTTCGGCCGCGCAAGGCCCCCGGCCGGATCCGTGCCGATCGCGTTCCCCGCGATCTTCGTCCCCGTCGTGCCGAGGCCGGCGACGTCGATTCCAATCGCGGCGTTGCCGGAAACGACGTTTCTCGCCCCGGCCGAGGTGCCGCCGACCGTGTTGCCCGACCCGCTCTCGACGCGCACGCCCACCGTGTTGCCGAGCCCGCCCGCGCCAGACGCGTCCGTACCGACCAGGTTGCCCGCCACGATGTTGCCGTCCCCGGAGAGGCGGATCCCGACCTCGAACCTGGTCACCTCCAGGCCGAGCACCTGGCTTCCGTCCACTGTCACCTTCAGGCCGGTGATCTTCTTCCCCGTCTGGTTGTCGAGCCTGACCAGCGGCGATCCGGCAAACCCCGGCTGGCTCCTCCCGTCGATCACGACGGGATCGGTCACGGCCGGCAACGCCGCGCTCGTCACCCCGATCGTAAGCACCCCACCTCCTGCGATCGCAAACCGGATCTTGTCCGTTCCCGCCAACGCGTTCGCATCCGTGATCGCCTGCCGAAGCGACCCCGGGCCCGCATCCGCCGTCGTCGACACGACGAACGTCGCCGCCGACGCTTGCGGCACGAGCGGCGTTGCGGACACCGACACCCCTGCCGCCGCGAGCAGACTCGCCCCGGCGGCGCTCCACCGACCAGCGCCCCGCTTCACTCTCATCACCTCTTCCAGCTGTGCCCACCGCACGCAGAAGCGCGTGCGCCCGGAATCCTCCCGCATCGCGGCGCGTGCGCCGTCGGTGAGACCGCCGACGGACGCTGCCGGGAACTACCGAGCCGTCAGCCGCTCAGCCCGCCGTCGAATCCGCTGCTCTGCCGGCTGACGCGCCGCTCGGGAGCGCGACCCGGTTGCCCGCCGAGCGCCCACGTGACCGCACGCCGTCGTGGTGCCGAGCGAGCCGCCGGGGCTCGACCGGCCGCGCCGGGCGGAGGCGGCCAGGATGGATGGCGGCGTCGCGCGCGAGCCTTGGCGGGAGTCTCGAGTTCTCCGCTCATGCACTCGCTCGTGGAGCCCTGATTCAGTGCATGTTGAAGATGCCCGCTCTGGCCTGTAAGCGTCACCATGTTGTCGGCGTCGTGAACACCTCCCTTCGATGGGCTGGACGTGATGGACGCGGAGCTGCTACTCCGTCGACCCGCGGGCGACGCAGCGTTCGCCGTCGCGCTTCCGAACCTGGCGGACGAGGCTGGCGGGCGGCCGGTTGCGGCTCGACGGGGACGGCCCGCTCTTGAAGCCGGATGGCCAGGCCCGCTGGCAGGCGGCACAGTACGAGCCGGCCGTGAGGTTCGCGCACGCGCAGGCATGGTTTCAGGAAAGGCGACGTTTTCGGGACCACGCCGGGACCACGCGAGCACGCGATTCCGCGGCGCCGACGGCAGGAACGACCCGGATGGCTGAGCGGAATCGGACAGTTCGCGCCCCACAGACGATTACGGCGTGTAACCCTCCGCGGTGCCGTTGGACAGAGAGGCATGGCGATCGTGACCGACGTCGACAGCGAGAAGCGGCTGGCTGCCGAGGCCGCGGCGCTCCTGGTCGAGGACGGGATGACCGTCGGTCTCGGCAGCGGCTCGACGGTCGCGCGCCTCCTGCCGCCGCTCGCCGCGCGCGGGCTCGACATCCGCTGTGTCGCGACTTCGGTGCGCACGGAGGAGCTCGGGCGGTCGCTCGGCCTCCGGATCGAGCCGTTCGACCGACTCGACGAGCTCGACATGGCGATCGACGGCGCCGATCAGATCGCGCCGGACGGCTGGCTGATCAAGGGCGGCGGCGCGGCCCACACGCGCGAGAAGATCGTGATCACGGCCGCCGACCGCTTCGTCGTCATCGCGTCGTCGGACAAGGTCGTAGACGCCCTCCGCCCGCCGGTGCCGCTCGAGCTGCTCGCCTTCGGGCTGCCCGCGACGCTGCGACGGCTCGAGCCGACGTCGCTTCGCGACGTGCCGCGAAGTCCCGACGGCGGCGTGATCGCCGACTATCTCGGCGATTTCGACGACCCGGGCGAGCTGGCCGTGCGCCTATCGGCGACCGCGGGCGTCATCGAGCACGGCCTCTTCCCGCCGTCGCTGGTCCACGAGATCCTCGTCGGCCGCGGCGACCGGGTCGAGACGGTCCTGCGCTAGCGCTTCGGCGGCGTTTTGGGGCGCGCCGTCCGGGTCTGTAGACGCTCGTGCGCAGAATCGGCACCGAGTCGACACAGACGCGACACATGTTTCGCGCTACCGTTCGTGAAGGGTTACTCACCCCACCCTGGGAGGGGGTGCAGGTTTGGCGGCACCGATCTGGCGCGCGCCGGTGGAGCGGCACGAGGCCGGTCGATCTGGGTCCCAGGGGCGTAGCCTGCGATCGGTGCCCGGAGGCCGTCCACGAGCAGCTTCTCGAACTCGACCCGCGACGGGGCGTACAGCCACGTCTCGCTCGTGCCGAGAGGCTTCGACGAGGTCGAGTACCTCGACCTGATCTGGCGGCTCACGGAGGGGCGCGCACGGTTCGTCGTCCCTCGCTGGTGGCGGGACCGGCCCCTGAACGCCGCGGGCGCGCCGTACGCGCTCGTCGACTGGGAGTTCGACGTGGGCGCCGAGGAGGATCAACGGCTTCGTTCCGGCCCCGCTCGTCCGTGCGGATCCACCCACGCGCGAGCCCGTGGGAGCGCGAGACCGAGACGCGCGCCGGCCTCTTCGAGATCGAGGACATCGCGCCGTACGGCGATGCGACTGCGCGGCTGAACGGAGGTGAGCCGCCCGACCGCGGCCTCGTCGTCGTGCAGTCGGCGGACGGTCGCGAGGATGTGCTCGGCGGACCGGAGCCCTGGCCCGGCGGAGCTACGGCGCGCGAAGGCCTGTGAGCAGAGCGAGCCGGCGCACAGGGGGAACCGGGTTCCCCCCGGCGATTTCACCCGGGTGATCCGGGGAACGGGTGATGACGGGTCACCCGGCTCCGCGAGAACCTCTCGCCGTGGGGAGATACCGGATCACGATTCGAGGGCGGCTGAGCGAGCGGTTCGCGTCGACGTTCGATGCCTTCGCAGCCGAGCCGGGACGAAGCGGCGAGACGGTGCTCGTCGGCGAGGTCGCCGACCAGGCACAGCTCCACGGCGTCCTCGAGCGGCTGCGGGACTTCGGCGTCGAGCTCCTGCGCCTCGAGAGGGAGGAACAGTGACCGTCATGCATGATCCAGCGGTGGCCGTCAGTCCCGACGAGCGGCGGCTGATCGCCGCCCTCCGCACCGGCGACGAACAGGCCTTCGGGCAGCTGCTCGACACGTACCACACGTCGCTCCTGCGCGTCGCGCGGACGTACGTCCGCACGCCGGCGCTCGCCGAGGAGGTCGTCCAGGAGACGTGGGTCGCGGTGATCCGCGGGCTCGACCGGTTCCGCGGCGAGTCGTCGCTGAAGACGTGGATCTTCCGGATCATGGCCAACCAGGCGAAGACGCGAGCGGTGCGCGAGCAGCGGTCGATCCCGTTCTCGGCGCTCGTGGACGATCTCGACGAGCCGGCGGTGCCCGAGGACCGCTTCCTGCCCGAGGATCACCCCCGGTGGCCGGGCCACTGGAGCTCGCCGCCCGCGAGCTGGCGCGAGCTGCCGGAGGAGCGCCTGCTCGCGGGCGAGACGCTCGGACGGGTGCGTGACGCGATCGAGGGCTTGCCGTCGATGCAGCGCCAGGTGATCACGCTCCGCGACGTCGACGGCTGGTCGGCGGAGGAGGTCTGCGAGCTGCTCGACCTCTCGGAGGGGAACCAGCGCGTGCTCCTCCACCGCGCGCGGTCGAAGGTGCGGGCGGCGCTCGAGGAGTACCTCGCGGTCTGAGCTCAGCCGATCGTGACCAGGAAGCCGCGGTTCGTCTGGTTGCCGGCGGTATCCGTCGCGACCGTGTGGACGGAGTACCGCCCGCGGGCGAAGTTCGTGCCCGGGAAGGCCAGCGACCAGTCGCCGCCGGTCTCGACGGTTGCCGCCCCGTACTGCTGTCCGGCGCTCGTGAAGCCGCCGCCGGCCCAGTTCCAGTAGCGGCCGCTGGCGAGCGAGCGGAGGCTGACCCGGACGGTGTCGAGGCCGCTCGGCGCGTCCGCCGCGGTGCCGCAGAGGCCGGCGGTTGGACAGCCGGCGTTCCAGCCGGTCGCGGTGTAGACGCCACCTGCCGCCGGGAAGGTGACGTCGAGCGTGTGCAGGCTGGTGTCGATGTCGACGGTGTCGTTGGCGGACCCGACGTTGCCGGCGTTGTCGGCGAGCGAGCAGGCGACGGAGTGCGTCCCGTCGCCGGTGACGTTCGTGCGGAAGTAGCTGGGGCTGCCGCTGCGCGGCACGACGGTGAGCGGGGTGGAGCCGTCCTCGCAGGAGACGCTGGTCGTGTCGGTTCGGCTCGTGGCGTCGCTCTTCTCGAGCAGCAGCGTGACGGTCGAGGTCGGCCGCCTGTTCCAGCCGTTGCTCCCGGTTGTCCGGTGTGAGAGCCGCAGGCTGGGCGCGACCGTGTCGATCTTGAACACGGTCAGGGCGGGTGTCTCACGGTTTCCGGCCTGGTCGCTGCTGGCGACGTAGAGCCGGTTGAGGCCCTGGTGCTGCGAGACCAGCCGGCCCGGCCCCAGGTACCCGCAACCCGCCGGCAGGTCCGCAAAGGCGGCCGGCGCGACCGCCGGGTTGAGGACGCAGCGTGTCGCGGCGATCCCCGAGCCCGAGCCGTCGTCCGCCGACACCTTCACCCTCAGAGCGCTCGCGAACCAGCCGTGCAGTCCGGCCGTCCCGGTGAGCGCGACGGAGGAGACGGGTGGCGTGGCATCGACCGCCGTGAGAGTGACGTCGTTGCCGTCGCCGCCCGCGTAGCTGATCCGCAGGGAGGCGCCGCCGACCGTCAGCACCGAGCCTTCCGTCAGCCCGTCGAACGTTGCCGAGACCGAGGAGGCGTCCTGGTCGTCGATCACGCGGAACACGTCGCCGAGCGACGGCGTGAACCCGAGCGACACCGACAGGGTCGCGCCGCCGAGGCTCACCGCGCCGGTCGACGCCAGCCGGTCGTAGCCGGTGCCCGCGGCCGTTCCGTTCAGGCGCACGGCGAACGTCGTCGACGAGTCGAGCGACACGCCGGCGGTCGTGAGCACGCCGGTGACCGCCGTGCCGGGCTGCAACGTGCCGCCGGTCGCGGTCACCGCGCCCGTCGTCCCGTCGCCCTGGAGCGTCCCGCCCGAGAGCGCGACCGGGCTCCCGGCGATGGTGCCCGTCACGCTCAGCTTCCCGGCAGAGACCGACGTCGCCCCCGTGTAGGTGTTCGTCCCCGAGAGCGTCACCGTTCCCGCGCCGGTCTTCGACAGCCCCCGGGAGCCGGCGTCCGCGTGTACATGGCGTGCTTCGAGGGGCCGGTCGACTACTGGCTCGCGCTCCTCGCGCGGACGCTCGACCGGAACGAGGACGCCGCCCGGCACGCTCTGGCGGCGGTCGCGAGCGGCTCGGCGCTCCGCTGTGGACCGAGCGCTGCCGGGCGCTCCTCGCCTGAGCCCGGTCGACCTCAGGAGGCTGGCGGGGTCGGTCTGCCGCCGGCGTCCAGGTGCGCTACCGCCGCGCGAGCTGGTCCGCGATCCGCCGCGCGAGCCCGGGGGTTGCAAACGCGATCGCGAGACCGGCGGCGAGCCAGCCGGCGACGACGTACGGGAAGACGTCGAACGGCGAGGCAGGCGCCGGCACGAGGTTCCGGTAGAGGACGTAGCCGGCGACCGCGACGCCGCCGCAGGGGAGCAGAAGCTCGAGCCGCGACGCCGGCCGCACCCGCGCGACGACCAGCCGGAGGGCGCTCACGCTCACGAGCATGTAGAGGACGAGCAGGCTCAGGACGCCGAGCGTCGCGAGGTAGAAGAACCCGCTGAGCGCCGAGATCCCTGCCGCGCGAAGCCCGACGAGCTGCGCCAGCGTCAGCACCATGCTGGCGGCGACGGCGACCGCCGGCGTGCCCGTCCCCGGCGACACGTCCGCGAGCCGCCGGCCGAAGACGCCGTCCCGGCCGAGCGCGAACAGCGTCCGCGACGCGACGGCCACGCCCGCGAGCGCCGCGCCGAGCGCGCTCAGGAGCGCGGCCAGGTCGAGCACCTCGGCCATCGCGGACCCCACGTAGACGCGTGCGAGGTCGCCGAGCGGCGCGCTCGAGTGAGCGAACCGCGCCGCCCCGGCCGCGTCCGTCCCGAAGCCGAGCGTCTGCGCCGCGATGCAGACGACGTAGAAGACGAGGCCGAAGAGGACGGCGGCGACGATCGAGCGCGGGATCATCCGCCTCGGCCGGTGCGACTCCTCGCCGACGGACATGGCCGACTCGAACCCGCCGAACGAGAGGATCCCGAAGGTGCCGGCGAGCGCGATCGTCCCGAGGCCGGTCCCGTCGGGGACGCTGAAGACGCGCCCGTTCAGCGTCTGCATGTCGGGCGGGTCGCCGAACGCGAGCCGGACGAAGATCACCCCGACGAGCACCGTGATCAGCACGAGCGACACCGCCTCGACGCCGATCACCGACGCGGCCGTGAGCCGGATCCCGCGCGACGCGAGCAGCCAGACGAGCGCCCACGAGACCAGCGCGAGCGGGAACCAGTCGACGGAGGACGAGATCCCCGCGTGCCGGGCGAACGCCTGTCCGAAGGCGGCCATCCCGAGCGCGGACACCGGCGGGAAGACGATGTACGTCCCGATCAAGGCCCAGCCTGCGAAGAACCCGGCGTGCGGCCCGAGCGTCTTCCCGATGAACGCGTAGACCGAGCCGGCATGGCTGAACGCCGCCGAGAGCCGCACGAACCCGTAGCCGATGAAGACCATGCCGACCCCGGCGAGCACGTACGCGAGCGGTGCTGCCCGGCCCAGCAGCCGCGCGGCCTGGACGCCCGTGACGGACATCGCGAGCGTCGGCGCCATCCCGCCCACGCAGAGCGACGCCGTGCCCCAGAATCCGAGGTCGCGCCGTAGCGTTCCACCACGAGCGAAGCCCCGCGGCACGGGCCGACCTTAACGTCTCCTGAGGACGAGGTCGAGGACTGCGGGGCGCTTGGCTCCACTCGCCCCGCCGCCTATCCTCCCGGCACCCGACGCACTCCACGCCGTGCGTCGCCGACAAGGAGAGAGCCGTTTCCACCACCGAGACCGGGCGCCGGCGCGCGGTCACCGGCGAGCCGCCGGTGGTCGCGACGAAGCTGCACATCCCGCCGCCTCGCCCCGAGCGGCTTCCCCGGCCAGAGCTCGTCGCCCTCCTCCGCGACGCACCCCGCGCCAGGCTCGTGCTCGTCTCGGCCCCGGCCGGCGCGGGGAAGACGACGCTGCTCGCAGGCTGGCACGCCGATCCGCTCGAGCGGCGGCCGTTCGCCTGGCTCTCGCTCGACCCCGACGACAACGACCCCGTGCGCTTCTGGAGCTGCGTCCTCGCCGCCGTGCGGACGGTACGGCCGGACTTCGGCGCTGACGTCGCCGCGGCCCTGCGTGCGCCCGGCTCCGGCGTGACCGAGCTCGCGCTGCCGCTGCTCGTCAACGCGCTGGCGGCGCTCCACGAGCCGGTCGTCCTGGCCCTCGACGACTACCACGTCGTCTCGAACGAGGAGGTGCACCGCTCGCTCGAGTTCCTGATCGAGCACCTCCCCGCGACGGCGGTGCTCGCGGTCGCCAGCAGGGCCGATCCGCCGCTGCCGCTCGCGCGCCTCCGCGCCCGCAGCGAGCTCGTCGAGGTGCGGGCGGCCGACCTCCGGCTGACGGACGAGCAGGCGGCGGCGCTCCTCAACGTCGGGCTCGGGCTCGACCTCGGCGAGGACGAGATCAGCCGGCTGCGCGTCCGGACCGAGGGCTGGGCGGCGGGGCTCCAGCTCGTCGGCCTCTCGCTCCGCGGGCGCGCGGACCGCCGCAGCTACATCGAGTCGTTCGCCGGCGACGACCGCCAGATCGTCGACTACCTGGCGAGCGAGGTGCTCGAGCGCCAGCCGGCGGCGACTCGGGCGTTCCTGTTGCGGACGTCCGTGCTCGACCAACTGTCGGGGCCGCTCTGCGACGCCGTCACCGGCGGCGGGGGATCGGCCGCGCAGCTGGAGTCGCTCGAGCGCGAGAACCTGTTCGTGATCCCGCTCGACGCCCGGCGCGAGTGGTACCGCTACCACCATCTCTTCCGGGACCTGCTCCGGCACGGGCTCGGCCTCGAGGAGCCGGGGCTCGTCGCGGAGCTGCACCGCCGGGCGTACTCGTGGTTCCGCGCAGCCGGTCTCGCGCCGCAGGCGATCGCGCACGCGACGGCCGCCGGAGACGTGGCCGTCGCGGCCGAGCTGATCGCCGCGAGCTGGCTCGAGTACGTGAACCGGGGCGAGCTGGAGACGGTCGAGGCCTGGACGCGCGCCCTGCCGCCGGGCGCGGCCGAGGCCGATCCGCGCCTCTGTATCGCGCGCGCGTGGATGCTGCTCGTGCTGGGGCGGCCGGAGGAGGTCGAGGCGTCGGTGCGGGCGGCCGAGCGCGGCGTGCTACCCGGGCCGATACAGGACGGCTCGCGCTCGGTCGAGGCGAGCGCGGCGCTCGTCCGCACGTCGGCGCGGCTTCTGCTCGGCGACGTCGGCGGCGCCGCGGAGACGGCCGTGCTCGCGGCCCGGCTCGAGCCGGATCGGGAGGCGCCGTGGCGGGCGATCGTCACGAACGCGATCGGCATGACCGCGTTCTGGTCGGGGCGGTCCGGCGAGGCGGTCGACGCCTTCGGCGAGACAGTCTCGAGCGGCGCTCGCGTCGGCAACCACACGGCCCGCATCTACGCGTTCGGCTACCTCGCGGCGATCGCCGGCGAGCGCGGCCGGCTCGGCGAGTGCGACCGGCTCGTCGAGGAGGCGCGGGAGCTGGCCCGGCGGCAGTTCCTCGGCGAGCACTGGGTGGCGGCGATGGTCGAGCTCGCCGCCGGCGAGGCGGCGCTCGCACGCGCGGATCACGACGCGGCGGAGGCGGCGCTCGCGCGCGGGCTCGAGCTGGCGCGACGCGGCGGGCTCCGGCTCGACACGGCGTACGGGCTTCGCGCGCTCGCGCGGCTGCGCCGGGAGCAGGGCCGTGCGCGCGACGCCGAGGAGCTCGTCGACCTGGTCCGGCGCGAGCTCGCCGGCTGCGCCGATCCGGGGATCCTGCGCGAGGAGGCGGGTGGGCCCTCCCGTGTGGCTCGGGCTCCGGCGAGGCCGGCGCCGGCCGGTCAGGCGGAGCCGCTCTCGGTGCGTGAGCTCGCGGTGCTGCGCCTGCTCCCGACGCGCCTGTCGCTGCGCGAGATCGGCGGCGAGCTGTACGTCTCGCTCAACACGGTGAAGACGCACGCGAGGGCGATCTACCGCAAGCTCGGCGCGACGAGCCGGGAGGATGCCGTGTCCCGCGCCCGCACCCGCGGCCTCCTCTGAGCCTGCCCGGCCGAAGCGGACGCGTCTCGAACGACGGGTGGTGCCCGGCACCGGCCGTGGCTCGCCCCGGCGTGGCCGGATCGCCGGCGGGAATGGTCTGCTTCGGGCACGTCTCGGGGCCAGGCCCCGAGACGTGCCCGAACCGGACGATCGGCCGCATGGTTGGGCCGACCGCCTACCGGACGGCGGGAGCGGAAACGTGACGGAAGTCGCGCACGGGCTGTCGCTGGGGCCAGGCCCCAGCGCCTGCCGTGGACATGCCCGGAAGGTCGGGTGGTGCCTGGCACCGGTCGGGTCTGCCCGAGACAATGGCCGAAGCGGGTCAGGGCTCAGGCGCGAAGAGCCGTCAGCGCCGCGACGCCGGCGGCGATGACGAGCGCGCCGGCGATCTGGATGCGGCGGAGGCGCTCGCCGAAGAGCACGTACGCGGAGATGGCCGAGATCGCGGCGAACTGCGAGGCGAGGACGGCGCTGACGGCGATGCCGTGGCGGGCGCCTGTCGCGTACGACGTGAAGCCGCCGACCTCGGCCAGCCCGGCCGCGACCACGAACGGCACGGCGCTTCTGGACAGGCGCAGCCGCCGCAAGACGGCGAGCGGCAGCGCGAGGCCGAGGAGCCCGGCGACGCGAGCCGGCAGGACCGCCCAGAACAGCGGCAGCTCCTCGCTCACGCGGCCGGTCGCGTAGATGCTCCCGCCGAAGAGGCACGCCGCGGCGAGCGAGAGCGCGACGGCCGGCGCGCGGCCGCCGTTCGCGGCCGGCGCCTCGTCCGACGCCGACCCCGCCAGCACGATCCCGAAGACGATCACGCCGAGGATCCCGCCCGTCGCCGAGCCGAGCGGTTCGCCGGCGCCGATCGAGATCAGGGCCGCGACCGCGCCTTCCGTCGACGTGATCGCCGCGACGACGCCGACCTTGCCGGTCCGGAGCGCGCGGTAGACGAGGACGAGGCCGGTGACGTTCCCCGTGCCGGAGAGCGCAAGCCAGCCGGCCTGGGCCCAGCTGAGCCCGTTCGGGAGCCCCTGCACCGCCACCGCCGGCCCCGCGATGAGGATGCCGACGACCATCACCCAGGCGACGCCCGACGTCGCCCCGATCAGCCGGGTCGAGCGGGACGCGCAAACGGTCGTCGTCGCAAAGCAGAGTGCGGCGCCGAGGCCGCCGAGAATCGCGATCACCCGGGGACGCTACGCGCGCGTGACCAGGCGTGCGAGCGGGAGCGGCAGCGGCGGCGGGACGAGCTCGAACCTGAGCGCCGCCGCGCGGGCGAGGCAGCGCGCGACGGCCTCCTCGCGCGTCTCGCCGACCTCGGTGAAGATCGCGAGCCGGTAGCTCCCGACGTCGTTCGTCCCCTGCTGCGACAGCCAGAGGCCGGGCCGGACGAGCACCTCGAGCCCGTCCTCCGGCTCGGGCACGGCCGCGACGAACGAGTCCTGGAAGGTTCGCAGGCAGTAGCTGATCGCAGCTCCGTCGGGCTCCTCCTCGTCCCAGCAGGGGTCGTCGCCGCAGGCGAGCGCGAGCAGGGCGTCGTACGTGGACCGGCCGTGGAGCGCCTCCACGAGCGGCGCGAACTGCGACGCGATCCGTCCGTTGATCTCGACGATCTGCGCCGGCCCGCGGTCGGGGACGAACAGCTCGACGTTGAAGAAGCCGCCGTCGAAGCCGAGCGCGGGGAGGAGGCGCCGCGTGACGTCGGCCAGCTCGGCACGCCTGCCGGGCTCGAGCCGCGTCGGATACTCGAACCGCTCGAAGCTGTTCGTGCCCGGGTACTTCACCGAGTCGGTGATCCCGATCACGGTCACGCGGCCGCGATGGACGAAGCCCTCGAGCGTCACCTCGAGCCCGTGGAGCAGCCGCTCGGCGAGGAAGCCGCGGGTCGCCTCGGGAGGGAGGCCTGCGAGCTCGGCGATCGCGGCGTAGGCGTCGGCGTAGCCCGGGTCGCGGAGCCGGTCGAGGTCGGCGGTCGAGCCGATCCGCAGCGCGCCCTGCGACAGACGGCCGACGACGGGCTTCGCGAAGAACGGCGGAGCGAAGGCGGGCGACGCGTCGTCGAGGAGCGCGAACGCCGGCGTCGCCTCCGGCACGACGGCCCGCTGGAGCTCGCGCGAGGTCGGCTTGTGCTGGCAGGCGAGGAGCGCCGCGGGCGTCGGTCCCGGCAGGCCTCGCCGCTCGGCGACGAGGGCGGCGAGCAGCGCCGACCGGTCCTTCGTCCCGACGACGCCGTCGGCCGGCACGGCCGCGACCGAATCGAGAAATGCCACCGGGTCGAAGTCCCCGTCCGCGTCGAGATCCGTGCCGGCGTAGCGGATCCGGTATCGCCCCTCGAACCCGGCGAGGAGAGCGAGGTCCCGCGGCTGCGGGCAGAGGACGAGAACGTCCCTCACGCGGCGGCGGGCTCCGCGACGTGGGAGCTCGCGTCGGCCCGCCGCAGGATCGTCAGCCCCGTGATCGGGAAGACCAGCACCGAGAGCAGACCGGCGGCGACGAGCGCCGCGCTGTTCGCCGCCGTGATCAGGTCGAGGCTCTGCCCGAGCTGGGTGACGACGACGAGGAAGCTCAACGACGTCGCCTGCAGCAGGCCGGCGACGAGCACCTTCCGGGAGTCGACGAGGCGCGCGTACACGAGCGCGGGCAATCCGCGTGCGAGCAGGAGGACGACGAGGAAGAGCGGGACGCGCGCGACGATCGAGCCGCTCGCGAACAGCGCGTGCCCGTCGAACCGGATCCCGCTCGTCACGAAGAAGAACGGGACGAAGACGCCGAAGCCGGCGGCCTCGAGCTTCAGGCGGAACTGCGGGTGGGTCATCATCTGATCGCGGTCCACCAGTTTCAGGATCGCTCCCGCGAGAAACGCGCCGAGGATCGCCTCCGCGCCGAACTGCTCGGCGGCGACGACGAATCCGAGCAGGAGTACGAAGGCGCCGCGGACCCGGATCTGGGCGGTCGTGTCCTGGAGTCGCGCCAGGGTACCGGTCAGCCGCATGGAGTGCTCCGCGCCGAGGATGAAGAACCCGACGGCGGCGACGAGACCGCCGAAGGCAAGCAGGAGCACGAGCTTCGAGCCGACCCCGGACGACTCGCCGGAGAAGAAGAGCGAGAGCAGCACGATCGTCGCGACCTCGGCGACCGACGCGCCGGCGACGACGAGCTGGCCGAACATCGTCTCGATCTCGCGGGCGTCCTTCAGGATCGGGATGACGATCCCGAGGGCAGTCGCGGAGACGGCGATCGCGATCAGGAGCGGCGACTTGACGAGGTTGCCGGCCTTCAGGAGGAAGCCGGCGGCGAGGGCGATCCCGAACGAGACGCCGTAACCGGCGAGCGCGAGGTGCAGCGTCCGTCCGCGCAGACGGTCGAAGTCGACCTCGAGGCCGGCGATCAGGAGCAGGAACGCGAGGCCGACGGTCGAGAAGATCCTGATCGGCTCGTCGACGTCGACCCAGCCGAGGACGGACGGGCCGATCAGGATCCCGGCGAGGATCTCGAGCGCGACCGCCGGCAACCGGAGCCGCGGCACGAGCCCGAGGCCGAGGGGGACTCCGAAGGCGACGACGGCGACGATCAGCAGGCCCGCGAGCGAATCCATGGCGGGTACGTCTCGGGTGGGTGAGCCGGCGTTACGCCCGGGTCAGGCGCGTTGCCAGCCGTGGAAGGCGACTAGGAGCGCGGCGCGCACCTCGGGGTCGAGCGACTCCTCACGAAGCTCGCCCGTCAGGCGAAGCGTCTCGCGCAGCTGGTCGACGTAGTTGACGCAGTACGGGCAGTCGTCGAGGTGCGCCTCGAACCGCGCCCGGTCGTGCGCGGGCAGGCGCTCCTCGAGGTAGTCGGTCACGAGCTCGACGAGCTCGCGGCAGGCCATCTCTTCGCTGGTTTGGGTCGGCTCTTCGCTCATCGCAGTGTGCGTACCTGCGGATCGTCTCCGCTCCGCGCCAAGCGTTACACAGCCGTCAGAAGACGTAGCCCGGGCCGACCTCGATCGACGCGACGTGGCCCGTGGAGTCGATTCGCACCGCGAGCACGGTGAACAGCAGCTCCTGGTCGCGCCGATGCAGCAGAGCCAGGAGCGAGCGGCCCTCGAACCGAGAGCCCGGGTAGAGCTGCCGGACGCGGGCAATCGGATCGCCCACGCGCAGGCCGCGGGTGTTGTGCCAGCGCGGGCCGAACAGGCTCAGCCCGTACCACGCCGCCCGGCGCAGGCTCGCCGGCCGGCAGGGGCCCGGGACGAAGCCGACCTCGATCCCGGCCGCCCGCCACGTGACGCGGCACAGGTTCCCGTCGGCCCTGGCCGAGCTCGGCGCCCCGAAGACGCGGACGGCCGCCGCGTACGGGTGCCGCCCGAGGTACCGGTACGGCCCCGCCCGGTGGTCGAGGACGAGCAGATAGTCGTTCTCCGGAGCGGCCGGAGCGGCCGGAGCGGCCGGAGCCGCCGGAGAGGCGGCGATCGCGGGCGCGGCCAGCAACGCCACAAGCCCGAGGATCGCCGCCCGGCGCACGGGTGCATTCTCACGCACGCGTAACGGAAGCGCCGCCCGGCGTACCCTTCCCGGGATGGGTGCGCGTGGTGGGATCGATCTCGGCGGGACGAAGATCCAGGCGGTCGTCGTCGGCGAGGACCATGCCGTCCTCGGCCAGGCGCGCCACCCGACGCCGCGCGACGGCGGCCCTGCCGGCGTCGCGAGCCAGATGATCGAGGCGCTGCGCGAGGCCGCCGGCCAGGCCGGCGTCGAGCCGAAGGCGCTCGCTGGCGTGGGCGTCGGTTCGCCGGGCGCGGTCGACCACGCCGCCGGCACGGTCGAGCACGCGCGCAACCTGCCCGACTGGGAGGAGCCCTTCCCCCTCGCGAAAACGCTGTCGAAGGCGCTCGGCACGAAGGTGGCGCTCGGCAACGACGTCCAGGTGGCCGTCGACGCGGAGTTCGCGCTCGGCGCCGGCAAGCCGTACGAGTCGATCCTCGGCGTGTTCTGGGGTACCGGCGTCGGCGGCGGGATCGTCCTCGAGGGGAAGCCGTGGCTCGGCCGCGGCGCCGCCGGCGAGCTCGGCCACATGGTCGTGCGGCGCGACGGCGCGAAGTGCCCGTGCGGCCGCCGCGGCTGCGTCGAGGCCTACGCCGGACGTGCCGCGATGGAGGAACGCGCTCGCCGTGCCGCCGCCGGCGGCGAGAAGACGAGGCTGTTCGAGATCATGGAGAAGGACGGCCGCACGCGCCTCACGAGCGGCGTCTGGGCGAAGGCGCTCGAGCACGACGATCCGCTCGCGACGCGGCTCGTCCACCGGGCGGTCGAGGCGCTCGGCGCGGGCGTCGCGTCCGCGGTGAACCTGCTCGACGTCGAGGCGGTCGTCATCGGCGGCGGGCTCGGCACCCGGCTCGGCCAGCGCTACGCGAAGCGGATCGAGCGCGCGATGCTCCCGCACCTGTTCGTCTCGGAGCGGCCGCCGCCGGTGCACGTCGCCGCTCTCGGAGACCTCGGCGGCGCGATCGGCGCGTCGCTCCTCGTCTCCGCCTGACGTCCCGCTCCCGATCGGGGGAGCGGCCTCGGGTGGAAGCCCCCACCTGCCGATGCGAATGGCAGCCGTGGAGTACGCCTGCCTCGCCCGACAGCCGATCTACGACGCGCAGCTCGACGTCTGTGGCTACGAGCTGCTCTACCGCGCGGCGCCGCGGGACGAGAGCGCGAAGGGAACCGGCGAGACGGACGACGCGATGCTCTCGGCCGCGACGCTGACGGCGGCGCTCACCGACATCGGGCTCGACGAGATCGTCGGCGACCGGCCGGCGTGGGTGAACGTCGGCAGCGACGTCCTCCTCGGGCATCTCAGCGAGGTGCTGCCGCCGGACCGCGTCGTCGTCGAGATCCTCGACTCGCTCGCGGCGACACCGGCGATCGTCGAGGCGATGGCCGCCCTCAAGCGGACCGGCTACCGGTTCGCGCTCGACGACGTGAGCCTCCGCCCGGGCATCGGGCCCGTGCTCGCGCTGGCCGACGTCGTGAAGATCGACGTGCTCGCGCACGCGGACGACCTCGAGCGCCAGACGGAGATCCTCGGCCGCGGCGGCGCCGACCTCCTCGCGTTGAAGGTGGAGGACCACGACATGCTGGACCGCTGCCGCACGCTCGGGTTCACGCTCTTCCAGGGGAACGTCTTCAGCCGGCCGCGCGTCGTCGCGAGCGCGAAGGCGTCGCTCGACGCGAGCACCCGGCTCCAGCTCGCGGCGCGCCTCGGGGATCCGGAGGCCGGCTTCGACGAGCTCGCGGGGCTGATCGCGACCGATCCGGCGCTCAGCTACCGCCTTCTGCGGTACATCAACTCCGCGCACGTGGGTCTGCGGGCGCCCGTCGGCTCGATCCGCGAAGCGCTGGTGGTGCTGGGCCTGCGGCGCGTGCGCAGCTGGGCGACCCTGCTGCTGCTCGCCGATGCCGGCGGCGGTCGGAAGGAGCTCGTCGCGACCGCGCTCCTGCGCGCACGGATGTGCGAGGCGCTGTCGGGCGAGGTCTCGACCGACCGGGACGAGGCCTTCCTCGCCGGGCTCCTCTCGGTCGCGGACGCGCTCGTCGACCGGCCGCTCGCCGAGGCGCTCGAGGCGCTCCCGATCAGCGACGGGCTCCGAGCCGCTCTACTCGAGCACGAGGGCCGTCTCGGCGAGCTGCTCGAGCGGACGCTCGCCTACGAGCGCGGGGACTTCGCCGCGGCGACGACCTACCCGTTCAGCGTGCTCGGCGTCGCGCGCGCCTACATCGAGGGCATCCGCTGGGTGACGCAGCTCGTGGAGAGCGCGTCCGAAGCGGCTGCCGCCTGACCTCCGCGCTCCGACGACCTTCCCGAGCCCGGCGTTGCCAGGTGGTGCTGCGGTTCTCGACGCCGGAACGTGCGAGCGGCCCGGTCGCCGACCGGGCGGCGAACGGGTCGGGGGCCTGTCCGGAAGGTGAGCGGCAGCGGCGGCCGGTGTCTCGCGTCCGTAGGCTCGACCCGGGCCGCTCGGCGAACTCGCGTGTCCCGTCCGGGAGAACGGGGACTCGGCGCCGAGCCCGGCGCGGAAGGCGCCGTTCGCGTACGGCGAGTCGACCGTGACGGCGCAGATGCGGCCGGTTCTGCGCGACGCGTGCGGGCGTCGGATCGGCGCCGGTGTCGTCGGGGAGGGAGAGCTCCGGGCACGGCGTGCCAAGCGTGAGCGTGTCCATGAGCCCGGAGCCCCGACCGGGCCGATCGCGTGACCTCGGAGCAACTGCGGATCGTTGACGCGTGTCGAGGGGGGTAGTGTCGGGGGGCAATCGGGCCAGGGAGGGAAGATGGGAGAGACCTTCGTGGCTCGCAGGCGCCGATCGACCGTGCCCGTCCTCGTCGGGTCGCTGCTCGTGCTCTGCGCGTGCCTTCCCGGTGCCCTGGCGGCGGCGGCATCGGGCCGTGCGCTCGCGGGTTGGGCCGCGACGGAGGCGCCGCTCCCGGCCAACGCGAACCAGGCCGGCGACGCGAATCTCGCGAGCCTCTCCGCCGTCTCCTGCCCGGCCGCCGGCTGGTGCGCCGCCGCCGGCTACTACGACGACACCGGGCCGGCGCGGCAAGGGCTCCTCGAGGTGCTTTCCGGCGGCGTCTGGCAGCCGACCGAGGCCCCGCTGCCTGCGGGCGGCGTGAAGCTGCAGGCGCTCGAGTCGGTCTCCTGCCCGGCGAGCGGCTGGTGCGAGGCCGTCGGCGAGTATCGCGACGCGTCGAACCGCATGTTCGGGCTGATCGAGAAGCTCGGGTCGGGCCACTGGACCGCCACGCAGGCTCCGCTCGTCGGCGGCGCAGCGAACCCGCAGGCCTTCCTCCGCTCGGTCTCGTGCCCGGCGCGCGGCTCGTGCGTCGCCGTCGGCACCTACGACAAGGCGGCCGCGAACGACCCGTACCCGGCGCTCGTCGAGACGCTCGCCAGCGGCGTCTGGACGGCGGCCGAGGCGGCCCTCCCCTCGTCCGTCGGCTTCACCCCGACGCCCGCGCTCTACTCCGTCTCGTGCGCCGCCACCGGCTCGTGCGCCGCCGCCGGCTACTACGACGACCGGAACCAGCAGAACACGCAGGTCTTCTACCACGGCCTCCTCGAGGAGCTGTCGGGCGGGTCCTGGCAGGCAACGGAGGGGGTGCTGACCCAGCCGGGGAACAGCGACCCGACCGGTGCCTCGGTCTCGTGCCCCGCCGCCGGCGCCTGCGGCGCGCTGATCCGCTACGGAGGGCAGGTCTCCGCCCATCTCGGCCTGCTCGCGACGCTCTCCTCGGGGACCTGGAGCCAGACCGACGCGCCCGCGCCGGCCGACTCCGCCTCGCCGTCGGACGTGCAGCTGTTCTCGATCTCGTGCGGCGCGGTCGGAGCCTGCGTCGCGGTCGGCGAGTACGCCGACTCCCACGGCGGAATCCCCGGCCTGGCCGTACGCCTGGCGTCGGGGAGCTGGACGCCGAAGCGCTTGCCGCTGCCGGTGGGCGCGAACCCGAACGCCGACCTGTTCGGCGTCACGTGCCCCTCCGCGTCGCACTGCGTCGCGGGCGGCGACTACACGTCCGGGGCGGCGCAGCTCGGGCTCCTCGAACGCTACGACTCCGGCCACTGGACGGCGGTCTCCGCGCCGCTGCCGCCCTCGGGCGGCGGCTCGCCCGTCTCGCTCTCCTGGACCTCGTGCCGCAAGGCGAGCTTCTGCGTGGCCGTCGGGTTCTCCTTCGACACCGCCGGGCAGAGCGAAGGGCTGATCGAGCTGCAGCAGACCTGACGCGCGTGCGGGCGGCCTCCGCCCGGGTCGTACGCATGCGAGTAACGAACCGGCTGCCACCGCAGACAGCAGCCGCAATGAAGGCACTCGCCGTCTATCCCGGCCGGCCCGGCTCGCTCCACCTCGAGGAGCTGCCCGAGCCGACCCTCGACGAGATCCCCGGTGGCCGCGGCGTCCTCGTGCGCGTCCTCCGAGTCGGCGTCGACGGCACGGATCGTGAGATCGACGCGGCCGAGTACGGCGAGGCGCCGCCGGGCGAGCGCTTCCTCGTCACCGGCCACGAGAGCCTCGGCGAGGTCCTGGCCGTCGGCCCGAACGTCCCGCCGAGCCTGAAGCCCGGCACGCTCGTCGTCGCGACCGTCCGCCGCCCGGGCACGAGCCCGTACGACCGGATCGGCCGCCAGGACTTCACGACCGACGCCGTGTACTTCGAGCGCGGGATCAACCTGCGGCACGGGTACCTGACGGAGCGCTACGTCGAGGACTGCGAGTGGGTCGTCGCGCTGCCCGAGCGGTTGCGCGAGGTGGGGGTGCTGCTCGAGCCCACGACGGTGGCCGAGAAGGGCGTCGACCAGGCGTACGAGATCCAGCGCCGCCTCCGCATCTGGCGCCCGCAGCGCGCCGCCGTGCTCGGCGCCGGCACGATCGGGCTGCTCGCGACGCTTCTCCTCCGCCTGCGCGGGCTCGACGTCGTCTGCTACTCGCGTCGGCCGGCGCCGTACCTGAACAGCGAGCTGATCGAGGCGCTCGGCGCCACCTACGTGAGCTCCGAGGAGACCGCGCTCGCCGACGCCGGCGGCCCGTTCGACCTGATCTTCGAGGCGACCGGCTTCAGCCCCCTCGTCTTCGAGGCCGCGCAGGCGCTCGGGAAGAACGGCGTGCTCGTGCTCGCGAGCGTCACCGGCGGCTCGCGGCGCATCGAGATCGACGCCGACGCGATCAACCAGGGTTTCGTTCTCGGCAACAAGGTCATGGTCGGAACCGTCAACGCGTCGCGGGACGACTTCGAGCGCGGCGTCGCCGAGCTCGTCCGCGCGGAGGCGATCTACCCGGGCTGGCTCGGCCGCCTGCTCACGACGCCGATCCAGGGACTCGACCGCTACGAGCAGATGCTCGACGCGCTGAACAACGACAGGGACGCGATCAAGGTCTACGTGGAGGTGAACGGGAGATGATGGAGCGCTTCGACGCGGTGATCCTCGGAGCCGGCCCGGCCGGCGAGGTCGCCCTGAACACCCTGGCCAAGTCCGGCGCGCGCATCGCGCTCGTCGAGCAGGAGCTGATCGGTGGAGAATGCAGCAACTGGGGTTGCATTCCCAGCAAGACGCTGCTGCGGGCGCCCGAGCTCGAGGGTCAGAGCGAGCGGGCCGCCGGCGTCTCCACGCCCGGCCTCGACTGGCCGGCGCTCTCCGCGTACCGCGACTACATGGTCTCGAACCACGACGACTCGCGCCGGGTCGCCCGCTACGAGGAGCGCGGCGTGAGGGTCGTCAAGGAGGCCGGCCGCATCGCCGGTCCGGGCCGCGTCGAGACGTACAGCCATGCGCTCGCGGCCGACGCGATCGTCGTCGCGACCGGCGCCGACTCGGTCATCCCGCCGATTCCCGGCCTGGCCGACAGCGGCTACTGGACGAACCGCGAGGCGACCGCGCTGACCGAGATCCCGGAGAGCGTCGTCTTCATCGGCGGCGGCGTCGTCTCGGTCGAGCTGTCGCAGTTCCTCGCCCGCTTCGGCTGCCGCTGCACGATCGTCCAGGGCCCGCCGAGGCTCGCCGACCGCGAGGACCCGCAGATCGGCGAGCTGCTCGGCAGGATCCTGGAGGACGACGGCGTGCAGCTCGTCCTCGGCCGCCGTGCGGTCGGCGTGCGCGTCGACGGCGGCGAGAAGGTCGTCGAGCTCGACACGGGCGACGAGGTCCGCGGCGCCGAGCTCGTCGTCGCGACCGGCCGCCGGCCGCGCGTCCACGGCGTCGGGCTCGAGAACGTCGGAATCGAGCCGAACCCGCGCGGGATCCAGGTCGACGAGCGCTGCCGCGCCGCCGAGGGCGTCTGGGCGATCGGCGACGTGACCGGCGTCGCGATGTTCACGCACGTCGGCAAGTACCAGGGGCGAATCGCCGCGATGGACATCCTCGGCAAGCCGGCGAAGGCCGACTACCGGGCCGTCCCGCGGGTCGTCTTCACCGATCCCGAGCTCGCCGCCGTCGGCCTGAGCGAGGCGGCCGCGCGCGAGGCCGGCATCGACGTCGTCACGGCGACCGTCGATCTGCCGACGTCGATCGCGCGCCCGTACACCTACGAGCAGGAGCCGAGGGGCACGTTCAGCGTGGTCGTCGACCGGCAGCGCCAGGTGCTCGTCGGCGCCTGGGCGGTCGCCCCGCTCGCGAGCGAGTGGATCCACACGGCGGTGCTGGCGATCCGCGCCGAGATCCCCGTCGCCGTCCTCAAGGACACGATCGCGCAGTTCCCGACCTTCTCGGAGGTCTTCGGCTTCGCGCTGCGCTCCCTGCCGGATGAAGAGACGCTGATGGCGGGCGACCACTGCGCCCATCCGATGCTCGAGCCGGAGCTGGTCGAGGCCGCGTGATGGTCGTCAGGCACGCGCCCGAGCCGGCGACCTGGATCGAGTCGTTCACGTGCGTCGGATGCGGCTACGGCATCGCGGTCGCGGCGGAACCGCTCCCCGAGTGCCCCATGTGCCGCGAGACTTCCTGGGTGCCCGAGCGGTCCGAGAGGAGAGACGACGAATGACCGACCTGATCGACATCAGCGTCCCGCTGCGCGACGGGATGGTGCACTACGACAAGAACCCCGAGATCCACGTCGAGCTGGCGATGTCGATCGCCAGGGGCGACGGAGCGAACGTCAGCCGCCTCGACTTCGGCGCCCACTCGGGCACGCACGTCGACGCGCCCGCGCACTTCTTCGTCGGCGGCGCCGGCGCCGAGACGCTCCCGCTCGAGCCGTTCCTCGGGCCGGCCGCCGTCGTCGACGCCACGCACGTCCAGAAGGCGCTCACGGAGGAGGAGCTCCGCGGCGTCGACATCCCCGAAGGTGCGGAGCGCGTCCTCTTCAAGACGCGCAACTCGAAGCTCTGGGCGACCGACGAGTTCACGCGGGACTTCGTCCGGCTCGACGGGAGCGGGGCGCGCTACCTGATCGACCGCGGCGTCCGGATGGTCGCGATCGACTACCTCTCGATCGGCGACCACGACGCGCACGTCGCCCTGCTCGAGGGCGGGATCGCCGTGCTCGAGGGCGTCGACCTCGGCGCCGTCGAGCCCGGGGCGTACCGGCTGATCTGCCTGCCGATCGCGATCGTCGGGTGCGACGGGGCGCCGGCGCGCGCGCTGCTCGCGCCGGCGGAAGCGAGCTAGCCGCCGCCGGCGGGCGTCACGGAGCCGGCCTGGTCTCCGGCCGCAGCCAGAGACGGCGGGGGCGCGCGGCGAGCGCCGGGGGCGCTTCGGCCTTCGACCTCGGCGGCTCGGGCTTCTTCGCCGCGGCGGACGCCTGGACGAGGGACAGCGTGAGGATGGCTTGCCTCATCGAAGATCCCTTCTCGATCGCGTTCCGTGACGCTACGAGCGTCGGCGCCGCGCCGGCCGGGCCGAATGACTCGTTCGGGCGACCCGGCGCGTCGGCAGTCGAGGTGACGGGGCGCCGGCGCGAGGCGTCGGCCCGCACCGGCGCCCGGATGCCGCGAGCGTCAGCCCTCGCCGCCTCCGCCTCCGTCGCCGTCGCAGCCCTGATCGTCGTCGTCGCTCGAGTCGTCCTCGACGGCCTGCGGCGTCGCGGCCTGCAGCTGATCGGCCGTCGCGCCGGCGGGCGCCTTGACGACGACGCTGCCGTCCTCGCCGTCGCTGATCACGCCGTCGCAGTCGTCCTCCTCGTCGGTCGTCGCGGCGACCGCGAAGGTGAGCGTCTGGCCCGCAAACGCCCTGCCGGCCTTGTTGCCGCCCGAGACGGCGATCGTCACCGAGCCGGCCTGGTCGCCGGACGGCGCGACGAACGATGAGAGCGTGCCCTTGAGGGCGTAGGTCGCCGACTTCGGCTTCGCCGGCGGCTTCTTCGCCATGGCGGCCGCCGGGGCGAGCGCAGCGATCAGGGACAGCGCGAGGATTGCCTTCCGCATGTGAGAACCGACCTCCCTTGGTGGAACAACCGGACGCTGCCAAGGGTCGGGTGCGAGCGAGCCGGACGCCATGGCCCTTCCGGGGGGCCGGCGAACGCGCCCGCCGAACGGGGGACGGGCCTTCAGAGGCGCTGGGCGAGCGCGAGGACGTCGGCGACGTAGAGCCGCGACTCCGGCAGGACACCCCGTTCGCGGACGCTGCGCTCGCCCTGGTAGTAGGCGGCGAGCGCGAGCGTCCGATCGTCGCCAAACTCGCGCAGGAGATGGCGCAGGAAGACGACGCCGACCTCGATGTTGCCCTCGAGATCGTGGGTGACCGGTCGTCCGAGGAGCACGTCCTCGACGTAGCTCCACGTCGACGGCGTCACCTGCATGACGCCGACGGCGCCGGCGACGGAGACGAGCTCCTGCTGGTAGCCGGACTCCATCCACGCGAGGGCGCGCACGAGGTGCGGGTCGACGCCGTAGACGAGCGACCAGTGGTCGAGGCGCGGGCGGACGCTTCCCGCGCAGCCGCTGCCGCTCGCCGAGTGCTCGAGCGGAAGCTGGAGCACGGCGCCCGCGAGCAGGATCCCGAAGGGGTCGAGCCCGTTCGCCTTCGCGATCGCCGAGATCGGCAGCCCGTAGCAGCCGCCGATCGCGCTGAGCGTGTCCCCCGGCCGCACGACGTAGCGGACGACGCGCGCCGCCACCGGCTCCGTCCGGAGGATCCGCCCGCCGGCCCGCCTGCGGAAGGCGCACGCCGGGAGCGAGCAGAGCGCGGCGGCGGTCCGGGGGCCGAGAACGCCGTCCGGCGGCAGGCCGTGGGCGCGCTGGAACGCGACGAGCGCGGCCTCCGTCCGCTCGCCGAAGCTCCCGTCGGGCGGCCCGGTCGGGAAGCCGTCCCGGCCGAGCAGGAACTGGAGGACGGCGACGTCCCAGCCGACCTTCCCGCGACGGAGCACGCGCGTGCCGTAGAGCGGGCCGCCGAGCCGTCCGAGCGCGCGGCGCGTCCTCGGCCCGGCGATGCCGTCGTCGACGAGTCGGGCCCTCCGCTGAAAGGCGACGGTCGCCGCCCGCGTGCCCGGCCCCTGCCGGCCGTCGATCGGGCCGGAGTAGAGCCCGCGCGCGGCAAGGGCGACCTGCAGGCCCGCGACCTGCGGATCCGTCGCCGCGGCCCGCGCCGATCCGGCCGCGAGCGCGACGGCGAGCACAGCGATGCCCGCCGCGGCCGATCGCACGGCAACCGGTTTCGCCGGAACGGGGGAGTGTCCTCCGCCGCGTCCGGCGGTAGTCTCTCGCCGTGCGCGCGCTCGCGCTGGCCGGGCCGCTCGTCGCGGCCATGGCGCTTCCGTTCGGCAGCGGCGCCTCGCCGCGAGCGGCGCACGATTCGTGCCGCGGCGTGCAGGACACGATCGCGCTCTACGGCGACGTCGACGGCGACGGTCGCCCGGACGCCGTCTACGTCGTCCAGACTCCCGACGACCGCCAGTGCCTCGTCGTCCGCACCGGCCAGAGGCGGCTGGCCGTCGAGTACACGTCCGACGACGACAGCGACACGCTCCAGCGGCTCGTCTGGCTCGGCGGCCGCGGGCTGGCGATCGTCGCCGCGAAGCTCCACCCGTACGGGATGGCGACCGTGGTCGGCGTCTGGAAGGTCGACCGCGCGCGCCTCGCGGAGGTCGCGATCGAGAACGGTCCGTTCCCGGGCTTCGTCTACGGCAGGTACTGCATCGGCAGGTGCGCGCTGGAGGGAGTCGACTGCGTGGCCGGTGGTCGCCCCGTGACCGTCGACCAGACGCGCGCGACGGGGGCCAGGCCGCCGTTCGACGTCGAGCGGACGTTCTTCCGGCTCGACGGCTCCAGGTTCCGGCGGACCGGCCACCTGAAGTACGTCGTCGCGAGCAGGGAGGCGCTCGCCCAGTTCTTCCCCGAGCTCGGCCGCCGCCCGTTCCTCCGCTGCCGGACGCAGGCGTCCAGATGACCCGGCGCGTCGTCGCGGCCTCCGTCGTCGCGCTCGCGCTCCTGGGGGTCGCGTGCGCAGGCCCGCCGGTGCACGCGAGTCGTGCGGCGGGCGCGGCCCACCCGCGGATCTTCCTCGACCCGTCGACCCTGTCGACGCTCCGGACGCGCGCAGCCGCCGGCACGATCGAGTGGACGACGCTGAAGAGCCGCTGCGACGAGTACCTGACCGGAACCGTCAGCTGGCCGGACGGGAACGACTACCCGGACGGCGGGAGCATCGGCGAGGGCTACCAGGGCGACGGCTACTTCGCGCCGCTCCTGAACGTCGGGCTCTGCTACCAGATCGCGCTCTCTCTCGACCCGGCCCAGGCGGCGGCCTACGGCGCGAAGGGCGCGGACGTGCTGACGAAGATGACGGCGCCGAGCGGCGGTCACGCGCCGAACCCGCTGCGCGACAGCGGTTACGGGATCCGGTTCTACGGCCTCGGGATGGCGATCGGCTTCGACTGGCTCTACGACGCGCTGACCCCGGCGCTGCGATCCCGTGTCGTCACCGCGTTCAACCGCTGGGTCGACGCGTTCGAATCGGGCGGCTTCGAGCGCGACTTCCCGCAGGGCAACTACTTCGCCGGCTACTTCGCGGCGAAGGGGATCGGCGCGCTCGCGACCGAGGACGACAACCCCCGCGCGCCGGCGATGTGGAGCGACTGGCTCGACCGGCTCTACGGCCAGCTGGTCAAGCCGTACTACGCCGCGAACCTGGCCGGCGGCGGCTGGCCCGAGGGCTGGAACTACGGGCCGCTCGCGAGCGCGAACATGGTCTGGCCGATCCTCGCGGCGCAGACGGCGAAGGGCCTCGACCTGCTCACGGGCGACCCGTTCGCGCGTGCCCAGCCACGCTTCCTCCTCTACTTCACCTGGCCGAGCCTGAAGACGATGGAGGACTCGGACGCGCAGTACGACGGCGACAACCCGTCGGCGACGCAGCCGTGGCTCGTCGGCCTCGAGGCGGGTCTGCTCGAGCGCTGGCGCGACCCGTTCGCGGGCTTCTTCCATCGCTTCGCGCGCGCGATCCGACACGCCCAGCCGGCGGGCCAGCTCGGCCCGGACTGGGATCTCTGGCAGGACTTCCTCTTCTGGGACCCGAAGGGCCGCGAGAACGACTACCACCACCTGCCGCTGTCGTACGTCGCACGCGGTGTCGAGATGGTCGCCGTCCGTTCATCGTGGCAGCAGGACGCGGTCTGGGCGTCGTTCAAGGGCGGCCCGTACGTGAACAACCCCGACAACGGCGAGCAGTACTTCGACGAGGGCTCGCTCGTGATCCTCGACGGCGCGCGGCAGCTGCTCGTGAACGGCCCCGGCGCGCTCCTGTGCAACACGCCCGGCACGAACGACGGGAGCCAGTTCTACAACCCGATCTACGACGACATCTTCGGAGACGGCAGCCCGCGCGACCTCTTCAACGTCCTCTACACGGACCGGCCGACGCCGACCGGGCAGGGCAACAACCTGCGCTCCGACGGCGCGCGCACGTCGATCACGCGCTTCGACGATGCGGGCGGCTACGTCGCGTTGCGAGCGTCGCACCTCGAGGACGACTACCCGCGCAACCCGGGGACGGCGAAGACGATCCAGTCGTGGACGCGCGAGGTCGTCTACCTCCGGCCGTCGGTGTTCGTCGTCTTCGACCGGACGAAGGTGACCGCGCCGGACGTCGAACGCTGGCTCGCGTGGCACCTCGCGAAGAAGCCGGTGGCGGACGGGTCGGCCGGCCGCTTCTCGGTCGGTTCGGGCGCGTCGTACGCCGGGGAGGTGCAGACGGTGCTCCCGGCCGGGCGCGACGACCGGATCGTCGACGTTTTCGGCGGGCACAAGATCTACCGGCTCGAGACGCACGTCGGGCCGGCGCCGAGGACGACGCGCTGGGTGACGGTCTTCGACGCGGCCGCGTCGCCGTCCGCGGCCGTCGTCGCGTCGCCGCTCGAGCACGCGACGTCGAACGTCGTCGGGACGGTGCTGCGCGAGGCCACGCGGAACGACGTCGTGGCCGCAGGGTCGGGCGAGGCCGTTTCGGGCGACATCCGCTACGACGTGCCCGCCGGGTTCGCCCGGCACGTGATCACGGACGTCGCCCCGAGCTCGTCGTTCGGCGTCACGACGTCGTCCGCAGGCGGCGTCGTCACCGTCACGATCCACCCGGGCGGCACGGACGTGACGTCGAGCCCGGCCGGCGTCCTCCAGTTCACGACGTCGTAGAGCCCGCGCCAGCGGCGAGGGCGGCGGGCCGGCTGTGGAAGAACTGGCACGCCCTCGTCACGGTTGCGCCCGCGCGGGCCGCGGGCGCTGCCGGTAGCGTGCCTCGCAGGGGACATCGGGGGTCCCCACGGGGCGTCCTGCCCGGACACGGCCGGTTCGGGCACGGTCGCGGCGGCTAACCTCGGGGCGTGAGCGAGGCGCTGCAGGCGCTGTATGCGGGCGACGCCGAGCGGGCCCGGGCGCTCCTGCCGCCGGACGGGGAGCTGACGGTGTTCGAGGCGGCCGCCTTCGGTCGCTGCGAGCGGCTCGCGACGATCGTGGACGCCGACCCGGCCGAGCTCGCGAAGCACTCGGCCGACGGCTTCACCGCCCTCCATCTCGCGGTCTTCGGCAGGCAGGAGGAGGCCGCGCGGCGGCTGATCGAGCGCGGCGCCGACGTGAACGCCCTCTCCGGCGGGCCGATCGCGCAGGTGCCGCCGCTCGGAACGGCCGCATTCGTCCGCTCCGCGCCGCTGGCGCGCCTGCTCCTCGACGCGGGCGCCGACCCGAACGGCCGGGGGGCGGGCGGGTTCACCGCACTCCACACGGCCGCGCAGAACGGCGACGAGGAGCTCGCCCGGCTCCTGCTCGGGCGCGGTGCCGACCCGAACGTGGCGACGTCCGACGGCCGCAGGCCGGTCGACCTCGCGGCGGACGACGCGATGCGCGCCCTCCTCAGTAGCCGCTGAAGCTGTCGGAGCGGACTCGCTCCTCCGGGATCCCGGCCTCGCCGAGCATCGACACGACGCCCTTCGCCATCCCCGGCGGTCCCGCCACGAGGTAGCTGTACGCGGCCAGGTCCTCGCCCAGATGGTCGCGCAGCAGCTCCGGCCCGATCCGTCTCGTCTCGCCGGGCCAGCCCGGATCCTCCGTCATCGTCGCGACCAGCCGGAAGCGCGGGTTTCGACGCTCGAGGTCCTCGAGCTCGTCGAGGAACGCGGCCGAGTCGCGCTCGCGGTTCGAGTAGACGAGGGTGATCCGGTGCGGCAGCTCCTCCTCGTCGACGTAACGGAGCATGCACCGGAAGACCGTGATCCCGATTCCACCGGCGAGGAAGACGTACGGCCGATCGGTCTCGTCCGGCAGGAGGAAGTCGCCTTTCGGGTGCTCCACGTCGACCTCCGTCCCGACCGGGAGTTCGGCGAGCGACCGCTTGAACGCCGAGTCGCGGAGGCGCGTGCAGAGGCCGAGCACGCCCCGCTCGTTCGGCGACGTCACGACCGAGATGTGCCGTCGCGGTCCCTTTTCGTCGTCGTACGGCGGATCGAGGAGCGTCACCCAGAAGTACTGGCCGGCCCGGAAGTCGACCTCCTGGCCGAGCAGATCGAAGACGACCATCAGGGTCTGTCTCGCGACCTCGCGCTTCTCGGCGATCGTGGCACGCATGACGAATCTCTATGCCCGCATGTGGCGCGCTTGACGCCTGCGATCTGGGCCGCCACAATCGCTGGAACGACTGTTCCACATCGTGAGCGAGACGGGCACACAGGCGATCGACCGGGCGGCGGAGTTGCTCGTCCAGGTCGTCGAGAGCGAGCAGCCGCTGGCGGTCGGCGAGCTTGCCGAGCGTTCGCGGCTCCCGAAGAGCACGACCTCCCGCCTCGTCGCGGCGCTCGAGCGGCGGGGCCTCCTTCAGCGCACGCCCGGCCGCGGCGGCATCTGTCCGGGCCCGGTGCTCCTCCGATTCGCGCAGAGCGAGCGCCCGGAGGCCAACCTGTTCGAGCTCGCGGGGCCGGCGCTCGTCCGGCTCGCGGAGGCGAGCGGCGAGACGATCAACCTCGGCGTGCCCACCCCGCTCGGCGTCGAGCATCTCGCGCAGCGCGACAGCCGGCACTTCGTCGGCGCGACGAACTGGGTCGGGAAGCGCGTGCCGCACGAGCTGACGGCGAACGGCAAGGTCTTCCTTGCCTTCGGCGCCGCGCGGTCCGAGGAGATCGCCGAGGCGGTGCTCGACGGGATCCGGGCGCGCGGCTACGCGGTCGCGGTCGACGAGCTCGAGCACGGCCTCTCCGCGCTGGCCGCGCCCGTCTTCGGGCCCGGCGGCGAGGCGATCGCCGCGCTCTCGATCTCCGGGCCGACGCTCCGGCTCACGCGCGAGCGGATCGAGGAGCTCGCACCCGTGCTCGTCGAGGAGGCGGACGATCTCTCGGCACGGCTGGGTCACCGGCAGGAGGCGGGCGATTAGCGCGGCGCTCGCGGCCGGCGAATGCTGAGCCCCGTCGGGCCAGGCAATGGCCGGCGCCCGGCTCCACCCCGCCTTCCGGGCACGTCCGCTGCAGACGATCGGGGCCTGGCCCCGGGCCATTGCCCGAAACAGCCGAGCCTCACAGGTGGCTCACAGCATCGCTTGGCTCCTCGAGCGGGCAATCGTCGGCTTTGGACACGACTCGGGGCCTGGCCCCACGGATCGCCCGAAACCGACGACGGCTGCGCCCGTCGCCTGCGCCTTTTCGGCCCCGTCCGGTGTGGGCGCATCCGGTGCCAGGCACCACCCCGCCGACCGGATGCGTCCGCCACGGCCACGTGACCTACGACTTCGTGATCGTCGGCGGCGGGTCGGCGGGGTGCGCGCTCGCGAACCGGCTCAGCGCCGACCCGGGGACGCGCGTCCTCGTGCTCGAGGCGGGCCGGCCGGACTATCCGTGGGATCTCTACATCCAGATGCCGGCCGCCCTGTCGTTCCCCATCGGCAACCGCTTCTACGACTGGCGCTACCGGTCGGAGCCGGAGCCGCACATGCACGGCCGCCGGATCTACCACGCGCGCGGGAAGGTGCTCGGCGGCTCGAGCTCGATCAACGGGATGATCTTCCAGCGCGGCAATCCCCTCGACTACGAGCGCTGGGCGGCCGAGCCCGGCCTCGAGACGTGGAGCTACGCGCACTGCCTGCCCTACTTCAAGCGGATGGAGACCTGCCTCGCCGGCGCGGACGACTGGCGCGGCGGCGCAGGCCCGATCGTCCTCGAGCGCGGCCCGGCGGCGAGCCCGCTCTTCGGCGCGTTCTTCGAGGCCGTCCAGCAGGCCGGCTACGAGCTGACGAACGACGTGAACGGCTTCCGCCAGGAGGGCTTCGCCGCCTTCGACCGGACGATCCACCGCGGCCGGCGGCTCAATGCGTCGCGCGCCTATCTCCGCCCGGTCCGTGGACGCCAGAACCTCGAGCTGCGCTGCCGGGCGTTCGTGACGCGCATCCTCTTCGAGGCCGGCCGCGCCGTCGGCGTCGAGGTGGTCCATGGCGGGCGGCGTACCACCGTCCGGGCCGGGGAGGTCCTCCTCTGCGGCGGCGCGATCAACTCTCCGCAGCTCCTGCAGCTCTCGGGCGTCGGCAACGCGCGGGAGCTCGAGTCGGTCGGCGTTCGCCCGGTCCACTACCTGCCCGGCGTCGGCGAGAACCTCCAGGATCACCTCGAGGTCTACGTCCAGTACGCGTCGCGACTGCCCGTCTCGGTCGCGCCGGCGCTGAAGTGGCGGAACCGGCCCGGCGTGGCCGCGAAGTGGCTCCTCTTCCGCGCCGGCCCGGGGGCGACGAACCACTTCGAGGCCGGCGGCTTCGTCCGCTCGAACGAGAGCGTGGCGTACCCGAACCTGATGTTCCACTTCCTGCCGCTCGCGATCCGCTACGACGGCTCCGCCCCGCAGGGACACGGCTACCAGGTGCACGTCGGCCCGATGTACTCCGACGCGCGCGGGTCGGTGAAGATCGTGTCGCCCGACCCGCGAACGCACCCGGCGCTCCGCTTCAACTACCTCTCGACAGAGCAGGACCGCCGCGAGTGGGTCGAGGCGATCCGCTGCGCGCGGCGGCTCCTCCGCCAGCCGGCGTTCGCCGACTTCGACGCCGGGGAGCTGTCTCCGGGAACCGCGGTCGAAACGGACGACCAGGTGCTCGACTGGGTCGCGCGCGACGCCGAGACGGCCCTCCACCCCTCGTGCACCTGCCGCATGGGCACGGGCGAGGACGGAGTCGTCGACCCGCTGACGATGCGCGTCCGCGGCCTCGACGGCCTCCGCGTCGTCGACGCGTCCGTCTTTCCCTACGTGCCGAACGGGAACATCTACGCGCCGGTGATGATGGTCGCCGAGAAGGCGGCCGACCTGATCCTCGGGAACACGCCGCTCGAGCCGTTGCGTGTCCCCTATTACCGGCACGGCGGCTGACCCCGGCTTCAACTCGCGCCGCCCTCTGCCGACAAGGACAAAGATGGACTTCGACCTGCTCGCGATCGGCTCGGGGCCCGCCGGCATGCGCGCGGCGATCCAGGCCTCGAAGCTCCGCCGGCGCGCGGCCATCGTGGAGCAGTCGAACCGCGTCGGCGGCGTCTGCGTCAACACGGGGACGATCCCGTCGAAGACGGTCCGCGAAGCGGTCCTCTACCTCACCGGTCTTTCGCAACGCGGCTTCTACGGGCAGGGCTACCGCGTCAAGAGCGAGGTGACGTTCGAGGACATCAGCCGCCGGACGCGCCTCGTGATCGAGCGCGAGCAGAGCGTCCTCGCCGACCAGCTCAGCCGGAACCGCGTCGCACACGTCGAGGGTCGTGCGTCGCTCGTCGACGGGCATGCCGTCCGCGTCACGACGCAGGACGGACGCGAGCAGATCCTCACGGCCGAGTCGATCGTCCTCGCGCCGGGCACGGTTCCGGCGCACCCGGAGAACGTCGAGTTCGACGGCGAGACGATCCTCGACTCCGACCAGATCCTCCGGCTCGACCGGATTCCCGAGGAGCTCGTGATCGTCGGCGCCGGTGTCATCGGGATCGAGTACACGTCGATGTTCGCCGCCCTCGGCTCGCGGGTGACGATCGTGGAGACGCGACCGTCGATGCTCGACTTCTGCGACCGCGAGATCGTCGAGGCGCTGCAGTACCACCTGCGCGACCTCGGCGTCACCTTCCGCTTCGGCGAGACGGTCGAGGCGGTCGAGCGGCGCGAGGGGCGGACGCTCACGCGCCTGCAGAGCGGGAAGCAGATCTCGGCCGACGCGGTCTTCTACTCGGCCGGCCGAACCGGTGCGACGACCGGGCTCGGGCTCGAGGAGCTCGGGATCGAGGTCGACTCGCGCGGCCGCGTCTCGGTCGACTCCCAGTACCGGACCGCCGTCAGCAGCGTCTACGCCGTCGGCGACGTCATCGGCTTCCCGAGCCTCGCGTCCGCGTCGGCCGAGCAGGGCCGCATCGCCGCCTGCAACGCGCTCGGCGTGCCGACGCGCCCGATCGGCGAGCTGCTCCCCTTCGGGATCTACGCGATTCCGGAGATCAGCTACGTCGGCCGGACCGAGGCGGAGCTGACGGCTGCGCGGATCCCGTACGAGGTCGGCATCGCCCGCTACCGGGAGCTCGCGCGCGGCGTGATCCTCGGCGAGAACTACGGGCTCCTGAAGCTGCTCGTCTGCCCGCACGACGGCACGCTCCTCGGCGTCCACGTCTTCGGCACCGGCGCGACGGAGCTGATCCACATCGGCCAGACGGCGATGGGTCTCGGCGGCACCGTCGACTTCCTCGTCGACAGCGTGTTCAACTACCCGACGCTCGCCGAGGCGTACAAGATCGCCGCGCTCAACGCGATGAACAAGCTCCGCGAGCTCGCGGCCTGAGCGCGAAGCGGCTTCTCTAGAAACCCGCTTCGCCGAGCATGGCGAGCAGCCTGCGCCGGCGCACGTAGTCCTTGCGGATGCGCGCGACTTCGGCCTGGAGCTCGCCGGCGCGCCCGCGCGGCAGCAGCGTCTCGCCCATCGCCTTCAGCAGCTCGACGACGTCCTCGTACGATCGCTCGTCTGCGCGCTCGAGCGCGCGCTCGAGCAGGCGCCGGTAGACGCCGAGGGACTCGTCCGGATGCTCCGTCCGGCGTGCGTCCGCGAGCCGCCTCCAGAGATCCCACGTGCAGCCCTCCTCGGACGCATCCAGCCACGCTCCCTCGACGTCGCCCTCCTCGAGCTGGGCGCGCACGGCACCGCTCCGCCCGCCGAAGCGCTCGGATCGGCGAAGGCGCTCGAGCGCCGCCTCCCGGAGCTCGCCCGCCCCGGCCAGCTCGCCAGTGACGCCCCGGAGCTCCGCGTACGTTCCCGGCGAAGGCTCGGAGTCGAAGGCGCGCTGCACGAGCGCGGCGGCGTCCTCGACCTGGCCGTCGCGGAGGTAGGCGCGCAACGCCCGCTCGCGGAGCCGCACGTCACCGGCCGGCGGGAACGCCGCGATTCCCCGCTCGACCCACGACAGCGCCTCCCGCTCGCGCCCGGCCCGTTCGAGCTCGTCGGCGATCCGGCAGAACTGGAAGGCAGACGAGAGGTCGCGAGCGAGCACCGAGACGAGCTCGTCGACGCTGCCGCCGGCGCGCGCGAGGCTCTCGCGGAGGAAGGTGATCGTCGAGCGGCGGCCGTCGAACGAGTGGAAGAACCGCCGCTCGCGGTCCGGCGGAAGCTGCGGGAGCGGCTCCCACTCGCGCTCGAGCCGCTCGCGGTACGCGGCGAGACCCTCGTCGCCGAGGATCTCCGCGTACCGCTCCGGCGCGTCGAGGAACCACTCCCAGGTCGTCTTCAGCTCCAGCTCGACCAGGCGGACCGCCAGCTTGCGCGGCTCGGGTCGCGCCGCGGCGCACGCCGCGTGATGGACCTTCCGCAGCCGTTCGCCGGCGCTCCCGACGTGCCCGTTCGAGTCGTCGATCCGGTTCATCGCCGTGTCGAGGCGCTGGATCGCGGGCTCGGCCGCGACGACCACCTCGGCCGCGCGGCCGCCGGCGAGGAGCTGCTCGAGCACGTCGGCGACGCCGTCCACGCGGCCGGCGTAGTCGCGGGCCCGCCGCCGCTCGACGTAGCCGGAGACGCGCAGCCTCGCCGTCAGCTCCTTCCGGAACGCGGCGAGCTCGAAGGTGCCTGCGGCGACCGCCGCCTCGGCGCGCAGCGCCGTCAGCGCGATCTCGTCGCGCTCGGCGAGGTCGAGCACCCGCCGCACGAGCTCCTCCCGGTCGAGTGAGCCGAGGAACTCGCAGACACCGCCGTCCGGCGTCTCCACCACCCGGTGATGGTGACCGATCTCGAACGCCGGGAGGGCCGGTTACTCGTCGGCCTCTCGCCCCGGCGAACTCTCCGCTGGCCGCCCGGAATCGACCGGTGATCGCTTCTCGCTGATCGAGCACCCGCTCGCGGCGAGGGCGCTCGGCGCACCGGTGCACACGCACTCCCGCGAGGACGACTACTCGTTCGTGCTCGAGGGGACGATCGGAGTCGAGCTTGACGGCCGCAGCTTCGAGGCGGCGGCCGGCAGCGTGGTCGTGAAGCCGCGCGGCGTCCCGCACGCGTTCTGGAATCCGACCGACGAGCCGGCTCGGATCCTCGAGCTGATCGTGCCGGGCGACTTCCAGGGCTACCTCGCCGAGCCGGGGCGGATCATGGCCCGGCCCGGGCCGCCCGACCTCGACGCGCTCGGCGCGGCGGCCGCCCGCTACGGGGTCGAGCTGCAACCCGGGTCGATCCCCAGGCTCGCCGCCGAGCACGGGCTCGCCGTACCCGGGTAGCGGCCGCCCTACCCGGTCAGGAACTCGGCGACGGCCACTCGGCCGGTGTCGCTCGTCGCGCGGTTCTGGACGCTGTGCCCCGCGCCGTGGACGACGACGAGCCGTCCGGCGGGGGCGAGCGCCGCCTCGCGTTGAGCCCACTCGAGCGGCGTCGAGAGGTCGCGATCGCCGTTCAGCAACAAGGTGGGGACGGGCGGGAGCCGCCGCGCGGCCGGCGGTGTGGGCTCGGTCGGCGGCCACGGGAGGCATTGCTGCTCGATGCCGTTGCCGGTGAGCGTCGCACGATCGAACGGCCACAGGTCCTGCGGTCGCAGGCGTGCCGCTGCGGCCGCGAGCTTCGCGCTGCGACCGGCGAGCGGTGCCCGCGAACTCCCCCACGGGAAGCTCCAGTCGGAGCAAAGTGCGGCGGCGTGAAGCCCCTGGCTGAGCTCCGTCGCGGACGTGGCCTCCCAGCTCCTGACCGTCCCGAGCAGGTTGTCCAGGTCTGACACGGCGCCGTTGCGCGCACGGTGGAGGACGTCGCCGAGGTCGGCCGGACTGTGGAACGTCGGGTCGGCGATGCTGAGCAGCCCGAGCGCGTCGAACAGCCGCACCCCGTCGTGCCGGCGCTGAACCACCGCGGCGAGGTCGTTCGCACAGCGCGCGCCGCACGCGAGACGGAGGACGCGGCCGGCCGCGCGCAGGTCGAGGGGCAGAAGCTCGAAGCCCGCGTCGTGCGGTACGACGGAATCGAGGACGAGACGGCTGACGCGGTCGGGGTGCGCGATCGTGTAGCGCTCGCCGACGAACGTCCCGTACGAGATCCCGTCGAGCGTCCACGTATCGACGCCGAGCGCCTGTCGCAGCAGCTCCATGTCCGCGATGACGTCGTCGGTGCCGTAGAGGCTGCGGTTCGCCCCGACCGCCTGGGCGCACGCGCGAACGGCCGCCGCCGGCGGCGGGTAGAGATCCGAGAAGCCCATGGCGGCCTGGAGCGCCGGGCAGACGAGCGCGCCCGCGCCTGTGCCGCGCTGGTCGTACATCACGAGCCGGTACTGGGTGACCACGCTTCCGAGCGTGTTCGCGAGCCGGGCGACGTACGGTACGCCTGCCTGGCCGGGCCCGCCGGTGATCACCAGCAGGACGCCTCGGGGCGCCGCGTCGTTGTCGGCCACCGCAACCTGCAGGTCGAGCGAACCCGGCTGGCGGCCCGTCCGGTCGAGCGGCACCGTCAGCGTGGAGCACGTGAAGCCGCCGATCCCGGGGCAGGGATGGGGATCGGTCAGCGCCGGGCTCGTGGTCGCGTGCGCGGAGCCCGCCGCGAGGAGCACGAGCGTCAGGACGAGCCAGCGCATCACGCGTACAGACGAGGCCGAACCGCGTTGGTTGGTGTCCGAATAGACATTCTGAATACAAATTTGCTTTTCAGCGAGCCCGGCCGTAGAGTCCCGCGGCCAGAGAACTGCGCCGAAGGAGGTATGCGTGCCCCGACTCAGCGAGGATCGCGACGCGATCAAGGTGGTGCATCACTACGGCGTCGGATTGCACACCGCGGAGGCGGATCCGGACGTGCACGACCCGCGGTGGCAGCAGCGGCAGGTCGCCGACTTCGTCGAGTTCGCGGCCGAGGCCGAGGAGCTCGGGTACGACGGGATCACGCTGACCGAGCACCACCTGCCGTCGATGACCTGCCCGTCCCCCCACCTGCTGCTCGCGGCGGCGGCGGGGGTGACGAGCAGGATCCGGCTCGGAACGGCGGTGACGACGCTGCCGCTCTACAACCCGATCCGCGTCGCGGAGGAGGCCGGGACGCTCGACCTGCTCAGCGGCGGACGGTTCGAGCTCGGCCTCGGCAAGGGCCTGCTCCCCGAGGCGGAGCTGGTCGTCGGGCGCCCGCTCGACGAGGCGAGCTTCGCGCGCCTCTGGGCCGAGGGGCTGGAGCTGTTCCGGACGGCGCTGAGCACTCGCGACTTCACCTTCGAGGGCGAGTTCTGGAAGGTGCCGCACCCGTTCTCGATCTCGACGCGGCCGCTGCAGGACCCGCTGCCGATCTGGGTCGGCAGCCGCAGCGTCTCGTCGGCGGCGCAGGCCGCCGAGCGCGGCTGGAACCTGATGCGGAACTTCGGCACGAACGAGGACCACCGTCAGGCGCTCGACCACTACGTGCGCGTCGGCGAGGAGCACGGGCACGCGCTCTCGGGCGCGAACGTGATGGTCGAGAGGTTCGTCGCGATCGGCGAGACGCCGGAGGAGGTGGAGCGGAACTACGAGCACGTCGTGGCCGCGTTCCGGCGCTTCTTCGGCGCCTTCAACCGCGGCCAGCGCCACGAGCCGGTCGACCCGGAGCTCGCCGTCCAGGCGATCTCCGTCGCCGGGACTCCCGACGAGGTCACCGAGGCGCTGAGCCTGCTCGTGGAGGAGACGGGCGCGCGGAGGCTCCTCGTCGAGACGTTCTCGGCAGAGGAGATGCGACTCGTCGCACGCGAGGTGCTCCCCGCGCTTCGGGCCCGGGAGGAGAGCCTGGCGGTCCCCGGACGATGACGCTGCCTGCCGGGGAGCTCTTCAGCCCGCCGAAGCAGAAGCGGAGCCGCGAGTCGCTCGAGCGCCTGCTCGCGGCGGCCACGGCGGTCCTCGAGGAGGGCGGCTACGAGGCCTTCGGCGTGCACGAGGTGAGCCGGCGAGCCGGCGTCGGGATCGGCGTCGTCTACGCGCGCCTCGGGAGCAAGGAGGGCCTGTTCATGGCCGTCCACGCGCGCGCCCTCGAGCGGTTCGCGACCGATAGGGACGAGCTGCTCGGCTCCGTCCGCGCGGACGACGCCTCCATGGCCGGGCTGATCGCCGCCGCCGTCGACGCGCAGGCCGAGATCTTCCGGCGGCACCGGAAGCTGTTGCGGGTCTTCATGGTGCGCGCGGAGACCGATCGCTGGATCCTCGAGCGCGGCGCGCGCGCGAGCGACGCCAACGCGAGGGCGTTCGCGGCGCTCCTGCTCGCGCGCCGCGACGAGATCCGGCATCCGGATCCGGAGCTGGCGGTCGACGTCGCCTACCGCCTCGTCTTCGACACGCTCGCCCGTCGCATCATGCGCGGCGCGACCTTCGAGTCCTCGCGCCCGATCGAGTGGGACGCTCTCGTCCGCGAGCTCGCCCGCGCCTGCGCCGCCTACCTGCTGCACCCGCCCGGTGAGTAGGGCCCGGGCTCGCGCTCAGCTCGCGGCCACGCGGTCGCGCCACGAGTGACGCGGCTCGTAGCCGAGCAGGCGCCGCGCCTTCGCGATCGAGAGCAGCGTCTCGTGCTCGCCGGGCTCGCCGCGCAGCTCGACCTGCGGATAGACCTCCGCTATCAGCTGGCGGCTCGGGCGCGTCATGCAGGTGTCGGCTGCGGCGACGATGAAGACCTCGGCGCCGAGGTCGGCCGAGAGCGCGAGCCGGCACGCCTGCGCGACGTCGCGGGCGTCGACGTAGCCCCAGAGGTTCCAGCGCCGGATTTGGGGGTCGTCCCAGAACGAGGGGAAGCGCTCGTAGTCGTGCGGCTCCATCACATTCGAGAAGCGAAGGCCGACGTACGGAATGCCGGTCCAACGGTGGAACTGGCGCGCCATCTCCTCGGAGATCAGCTTCGAGAGCGCGTAGGAGAAGTTCGGGAGCGGCGGATGCTCCTCGTCGATCGGCGCGTACGCCGGCTGCTCGCGCTCGAACGGAAGGCCGAGGACGGTCTCGCTCGACGCCCAGACGACGCGCTCGAGCCCGAGCAGCGGCGCCGCGGAGAAGACGTTGTACGTGCTCGTCGTGTTGACCCGGAAGGTCAGCTCGTCCGTCCGCAGGCCGGGCGCGGGAATTGCCGCGAGGTGGACGACCGCGCGTGCTCCCCGGAGCGCCTCCACCGTTTGCCCGTAGTCGGTGAGGTCGGCGACGAGCTGCTCGCACGGGAGCGCGGCCGCGCGGACGAGGTCGACGCTGCGGACCTCCTCGCCGTGCTCGAGCAGCTCGGCCACGACCGCACGTCCGGCCTTGCCCGCTCCGCCCGTCACGGCGATCACCGGCGGCGCTCCGAGCGTCGCTCGGCGAGCACGTCCTCCGCGGTGCGCGCGAACGCCTCGACCGCGGCGCTCGCGGTCGCGGCCCGCCACACGAGCGCCGTCTCCGACGGCGGCAGGTCGCTGATCGGGACGAACGTGACGCCGGGATGGCCGTAGTGGTCGACGAACGAGCGGACGGTCGGGTGGACGAGCTCGCCGCTCGCCACGCGCATCATCGACTCGCTCGTACTGCGCAGCTCGGCGCGGCGGATCGCCTTGCCGCTCGACGTGACGGGCGGCATGAACGCGTCCATCAGCTCGGACGGTAACGCAGGGACCCACGGCAGTGTGTAGTCGGCGAGCTCGTCGTACGTGATCGACTCGCGGCCGGCGAGCGGATGATCCTTCGCGACGGCGGCGATGCGGCTCTCGCGCGAGAGGATCGGCCCGATCACGAGGTCGGGCGCCGACACCGGCAGCCGCATCGCCAGGAGATCGAGATCGCCCGGCCGGAGCCGCTCCAGCTGGTCGCGCGACAGATCGCTGTCGACGAGCTCCACGCGACAGGACGGGTGCCTGCGCTCGAACGCGTGGATGATCTCCGTGAAGTGCGGGCCGCCGTTGACCGGCGTGTACATCCCGAGCCGCAGCGTGCCTCCCACGCCGACGGCCGCCTCCCGCGTCTCGCCCAGCACCAGGCGCAGCTGCTCGACCACGGGTTCGAGCCGTTCGCGGAGCTGCGCGCCGAGCGGCGTCAGCCGGACGCGGCGGCTCGTCCGCTCGAAGAGGACGCCGCCGACGCGCAGCTCGAGCGTCCGGAGCGCCTGGCTGACGCGCGACTGCGAGAGGCCGAGGCGCTCGGCCGTCCTCGTGAAGTGGAGCTCCTCGGCCAGCGTGAGGAAGACGCGTAGCTCCCGGAGCTCGACGCCCTCCCACATCGATCACCAACGGTAATCGCTGCGCCCCGGAAGCCGTCCTTGTTCCCGTGGCGCGGCGCATGCACCCTCCCACGGCAACGTCGACAAGGGGGGTTCGGAGATGCCGGAGGCGGCGGAACGGCTCGACCGGCGCGCGTGGGGCGCGCTGCTCGTCCTGTGCGGGGCGCTCTTCCTCGACGCCCTCGACGTGTCGATGACCGGCGTCGCGCTGCCGTCGATCCGGCACGACCTGGGGATGACGACGAGCTCGCTGCAATGGGTGGTCAGCGCGTATGTCCTCGGCTACGGCGGCTTCCTGCTCCTCGGCGGCCGCGCGGCCGACCTGCTCGGCCGGCGGCGCGTCTTCCTGATCGCGCTCGCCGTGTTCCTCGTCGCGTCCGGCCTCGGCGGCCTCGCGACGAGCGGGACGGTGCTCGTCGCGACGCGCTTCGTGAAGGGCGTGAGCGCGGCGTTCACGGCGCCGGCCGGGCTGTCGATCATCACGACGACGTTCGCGCAGGGGCCGGCGCGGAACAAGGCGCTCGCCGTCTACACCGCCACGGGCGCCACCGGCTTCTCGCTCGGCCTCGTCTTCAGCGGCGTGCTCACGGAGCTCGGCTGGCGATGGGTGTTCTTCCTGCCGGTGCCCGTCGCGCTCGTCGCGCTGCTCGCCGGCATCCGGCTCGTCCCGAAGGGGGAACGGACGGTGCACGCGGCGCGGTCGTTCGACGTCCCGGGGGCCGTGAGCCTCACGGGCGCGATGCTCCTCGTCGTCTACACGCTCGTCGAGGCGCCGAGCGCCGGCTGGGGATCGCCGCGAACGCTCGGGTCGCTGGCGCTCGTCGTCGCGATCCTCGCGGTGTTCGTGCGCCACGAGTCGCGGACGCGGGCGCCGCTCGTGCGCCTCGGCATCCTTCGCTCGACGACGCTCGTGCGCGCGAACGTGGGAGCGATGACGCTCTTCGGCGGCTGGGTCGGCTTCCAGTTCGTGGCGACGCTCTACATGCAGCAGCTGCGCGGCTGGACGCCGCTGCAAACGGGGCTCGCGATCTTCCCGGGCGGCCTGCTCGTCGCACTGCTCTCGCCGCGGATCGCGCCGCTCGTCGGCCGCTTCGGCGTCACGCGGCTCATCGTGGCCGGGATGGCGTCGATCGTCGCCGGCTACGCGCTCTTCCTGCCGATCGGACTCCACTCGAGCTATGCCGGCGGCGTCCTGCCGACGATGCTGCTCGCCGGCCTCGGCTTCGCCCTCGCGTTCGGGCCGCTGAACGTGATGGCGACGAACTGCATCGCACCGTCCGAGCAGGGCCTCGCCGGCGGCCTGCTGAACACGTCGTTCCAGCTCGGCGGGGCGCTCGTCCTCGCCGTCGTGACCGCGTTGGACAACGCCGCCGCCGGCGCGGCCCGGACGCCCCAGGCCATGCTCGACGGCTTCCACGCCGCACTCGTCGTCTCCCTCGCCGCGGGCGTCGTCGGGCTCCTCGCGATCGGGTCGCGAATCCCGCGGCGCGCCGCCGAGCAGGCGCCGGCCGAGGACGCGCTGGACGAAGCTGCCTAGCGCGAGAGGAGGGCGCGCAGGTCGTCGATCGTATCCGCCCCGGGCGCGTCCTTGTCCGGGCGGTAGCGCTTCACGCGCGCGAAGCGCAGCGCGACGCCTCCGGGATAGCGGGTCGAGGACTGGACGCCGTCGAGTGCGATCTCGACGACGAGCTCCGGCCGGACGAGGACGGCGATGCCTCGTCGCTCCCGCTCGCGGGCGAGCAGCTCCGTCGTCTGCCACTCGAGCAGCTCGTCGGTGAGGCCCTTGAAGCACTTGCCGACCATCACGAACGCGTCGCTGCGTGGGTCGCGCGCGCCGAGATGGAGGTTCGAGAGCCAGCCCTGGCGCCGGCCGTGACCCCACTCGGCCCCGAGGACGACGAGGTCGTACGTCCGCACCGGCTTGACCTTCCGCCACGACTTCCCTCGCCGGCCGGCCGCGTAGAGCGACGCGGCGTCCTTGACGACGACGCCCTCGTGACCGGCGGCGAGCGCCTCCTCGAGGACACGCTCGCCCTCGGCGGGATCCGCGGTGATCACCCCGGGGATCCTGAGGTGCGGCGCGATCCGCTCGAGGAGCGCCGCGCGCTCCGCGAGCGGGACGTCGAGGAGATCCTCGCCGTCGACGTGGAGCGCGTCGAACAGGAACGTGACGATCCCCTCCGGCGGCGCGTCGCGGTCGATCTGCGAAACCGTCTCCTGGAACGTCGCCGGGCCGTCGGCTCGCAGCCAGAGCGCCTCGCCGTCGAGCACCGCCCGGGTCAGGGGGAGCGCGTGCACCGCCGACACGATTCCCGGCAGCGCGTCAGTGATCTCGTTGAGGTTGCGCGTGTAGATGCGAACCTCGTCGCCGCGCCGGTGGATCTGGATGCGGATGCCGTCGAGCTTCCACTCGACCGAGGAGCGCTCGAACGACGCGACGGCCTCCGCGACGTTCTCCGCCGTCGAGGCGAGCATCGGGAAGATCGGACGGAAGAGCTCGAAGCCGATCGACCGAAGCGCCTGCTCCCCGCCCGTGAGCGCGAGCCCGGCCGTGCGGCCGAGGTCGCCGGACAGCATCAGCGCGCGGCGCGCGAGGTCGACCGGCACCGCGGCGGCCTTCGCGACCGCCTCGATGACCAGGGCCCCCAGCGCTCCCTGGCGAAGCTCGTCCGTGAAGAGACGACGCACGAAGTCGGCCTCGTCGGACGTGGCCCGCTCGAGCAGGTCCCTGACGAGCCCGCGGCGCCTCGTCCCCGAGCCGGGGCCGATCGCGGACTGCACCTCGGTCACCGCGTGATCGAGGTCGGCGACGGTCAGCGTGGGCTTGTCGGCGGGGACGGTCGCGACGCCGCGGTAGACCGTCGCGTAGCCGATGCCGACGCGCCCCTGCCGCGGGGCGCCGGAGAGGAACCCGGCGACGATCGGCACCTCGTCGGGTTCGAGCCGCGCGAGGAGCTCGGCGAGGATCGCCACCTTCTGCGACCGGGAGGCGGTCGCGGCGACGCGGCGCGAGGCGGTGACGACGTCCGCGAGCATCGTCATGCCGCATCATCGCGCGGCACGCCGTCCCGCCCCCTCACGCACCCGAGCGACATCCCGGACCCGGCCCGCCCGCTGCCTCAGCTCGCGGACGGCGTGAGCGTCGCCTGCGCCTGCAGCCAGAGCTCCTCGGCAGTCTCGGCCGGCCCCAGACCGGCGCGCGTGAAGAAGTGGTCGAACGCCTCGAAGCTGGTGAGGAGCTCGAAGACGCGCACGGCGCGTTCTTCCGAGCAGCCCGCCCGCAGGTAGCCCTGCTCGGCGAGTCGGGTCACGAGGCGGCCCATGTCGTCGCGGCGCGAGGCCTCGAGGCGGTCGATCAGGCCCCGGACGGCGTCGTCGACGGCGGCGAGGCCGATCACCTTCCGGAAGATGACGTGCTCGGTCGCCCAGAGCTCGCAGCCGGCCACGATCATGGCGTGAGCGGCCTCGGCGGCGTCCTCCCGCGCCATCGCGTCCCGCAGGCCCTGGAAGCCGGCGCGGCGCAACGCGTCATGGACGACGGCCTCGAGCAAGGCCACCTTCGAGCCGAACAGGTTGTAGATCGTGGAGCGGACGACGCCGGCCGCCGCCGCGATGTCCTCGACGCTGATCTCGTAGTAGCCGCCCTCGGAGAACAACGAGCGCGCGGCCTCGAGCACGCGCGCTCGTGTGCGCGCGACGGCGGCGGGACGGCGGATCGGCGTCGGCTCGCTCACACCGAACCGGTCGCGCCGGTTGACCGAATATGCACACCGAGTCCATTCAGTCCGGCGGGCGGGAGGGAGTCGATCGACATGCAAGGACGCATCACGCTCGTGATTCTGGCGGTTCTCGCAATGGCCCTCGTCGGATCGTCGAGCGCAGCGCGCCGGGCGGCCCCGCGGACGCTCGTCGTGGCCCTCGACGGACGGTTCACCTCGCAGGCGACGAGCAGCGGAGGCTTCGTCGCCGGCGGCGCCGTCACGGACAGCGGCAGTCACCGTGACGTCACCCGCGTCGTTCCCAGGACCGGCCGGCCGAGGAAGATCGTCATCACGGTCGTCTGCAGGGGCAAGCGGGGAAGCTTCACGTTCGTCGCCACGGTCCCGGTCGCCAGGGCCGGCTTCATCGGCCCCGGCACGAGCATCTCGTCGGCGCCGGGCGCCGACCGGATCGTCAGCGCGACGGGCGCCTACAAGCCGCTCGTCGGCGCCGTGTCCCGGGAGGATCTGTCGTACACGTCGAACCCGCTCCAGCCGGGCGCGCCCGGAGCGCCGAGAGCGACGCAGAACGCGCTGCGCGTGATCGACGTCTTCACGCAGCGCTGAGCGTCCGGGTCCGAGCTGCCCTCGCCCGAGGGTGGCTCGGACCCGCTGCGTGCGCCGGCTCCGGGGCCTAGCTCGTCGCCGCGAGCGGGAGCCAGGCGAAGCGGACGAGCGCGACGGCAAGTCCGGCGGCAGCCCAGAGGGCGAGGATGCCGAGGTCGCTCCAGACGATTCCGGCTCCGCGTGTCGCCGGGTCGAAGGCGTGGTGCAGGCCGTCCGCGAGGTGCTGGACGGGAAACACCTGCGCGATGTCGCGGAGCCAGCTCGGGAGGTTGATGTTCGGGATGAAGACGCCCGAGATGAAGTAGAGCGGCAGCATGATCCCCTGGACCATCGGCTGGGCGGCGTCGGCGGAGCGGATCGCGGTCGTGAGGGCGTAGCCGAGGCAGCAGAAGGTGATCGCTCCGAGGACGCCGGTGACGACGACGCCGGGCAGGGTCGAGGCGGGCAGCCTGACGCCGTACGCGAAGCGGCCGATCAGGAGCAGCACGACCATCACGGCGAGAGCGACGACGATCGCGGTCAGCGCCCTCCCGGCGATCAGCACCCACGCCGGCACGGGCGTCGAGCGGCGCCGCTTGAGGACGCCCGCCTCCCGCTGCGCGGTCACCGAGATGACGAGGTTGACGAAGGAGCCGGCGATCACGCCCAGCGCCGCCAGCCCCGGGACGTAGTAGGTCGACGCCTTGACCTGCTCCGGACCGACCCGATGGTTCCCGAAGACGGCCACGAAGATGACGAGGAAGATGACGGGCAGGACGAGCGTGAAGAACCGGGATTGCCGGTTCCGCACGAAGCCGAGGAGGTCGTAGCGCGCCTGGTGGGCGACGAGTAGCAGCGGCCCGCGCCCGCCCTGCCGGCGGGAGGTCACGCGCCGCCTCCCGCGTCCGACTGCTCGGTGAGCTCGAGGTAGACGTCCTCGAGCGAGGGCCTGCGAAGGTCGAGATCGGGCAGGTCGAGCCCGCGCTCGAGCGCCCAGTCGGCCAGCCGCTTCACGTCGGACAGCGGCTGCCGCGTGGCGAGCCTGACCTGTCCGTCCGCGGACGAGCTGGCGAGCGCCTGCAGCGGAGCCGGGAGGTCGCCGGCCGCGAGGCCGTGCGGCAGGGTGAACCTCACGGTGGTCGCCATGCGCTGGCGGCCGCCGAGGGTCGACGGGGTTCCCTCCGCGACGATCCGGCCGTCCGCGATCACCGCGATCCGGTCGGCCAGGTTCTCCGCCTCGTCCATGGAGTGCGTGGTCAGGAAGATCGTCTTGCCCAGCTCCCGCAGGCCGGCCACGAGCTGCCAAGCCGTCCGCCGCGCCGACGGGTCGAACCCCGTCGTCGGCTCGTCGAGGAAGATCAGCTCCGGGTCGCCGATCAGCGCGAGCGCGACGTCCAGCCGGCGCCGCTGCCCGCCCGACAGACGCTCGGCGAGCGTGTCCGTCTTCTCGGAGAGTCCGACGGCGGCAATCGTCTCGGCGACCCCGCGCGGTGCGCGGTAGTACCCGGCGTAGAGCTCGAGACACTCACGGACGGTCAGGCCGGGCTCAGGCTGCGACTCCTGGAGCACGACCCCGATCCGGTCGCGCCAGGAGCCGTCTCCCCGCGCGGGATCGGCTCCGAGCACGAGCACCTCGCCGTCCGTCCGGTCCCGGAAGCCCTCCAGGATCTCCACCGTGGTCGTCTTGCCGGCACCGTTCGGACCGAGGAACGCGAAGATCTCCCCGCGCATCACCTCGAGGTCGATGCCGCGCACCGCCTCGAAGTCGCCGTATCGCTTCCGCAGGCCGCGGACGCTGATCACCGCTTCCTGGCGCTCGACCATCAGGCCGGAGCAACCCGGGCGCCGCAGGTGGGACAGCGGTACGGACGGCGATTCGCGAGCAGGCGACGCACCGCGTAGATCAGGAACGGGAAGTGCGGCCTCGGCACCTCCCTCGTCGCCTCGACGTCGCCATGCGTCGCGCAACGCCCTCTGCGCGTCTGCACCTCGCTGGCCATCAGGCACGCTCCTTCCTCGCCTGCCTCGACGGACGAGCCCCCGCCGAAACAATCGCACGCCGGCGGCCGCTTGTGAAGGACGAGGTCGTCGCGCTTGGCCCGGCGCTCCGCGATCCGTCCGTTCTCGACGCCGGAGCGGTGGATCTGCCCCCCCGAGCGGGCGCCTGATCGCCGAACCCGGGCTCAGCCGACCTTCTCCCAGGGGTGAGCGCCGAAGACGACTGCTTCCTCGGGACCCCCGACGATCACGTGAAAGCGGAGGCGCGTCCCGTCGAAGCTCCAGCGGAGCACGTCCCTCGAGCCTGCGAACTCCAGCGGCTTGTAGGTCACGAAGACGACACGGTCGCCGGTGACACGCAGACGCCCGCCGGCCGAGGGGTTCTGGAGCGGGTTCGGCGCTTGCTGGTGCAGGCGCCAGAAGCCGTCCTTCAGCAACAGCGTGAAGGTCCCGTGGTTCTCCGGGATGTCACGCGTCGCATGGCCTTTCACGAGATCGTCGTCGGTGATCGTCGTGGTGAACGTGCCGTTCGGCAAGGTTGCGCGCGTGGGCGCTGGCCGCGGCGCCGAGCAGCAGTGCGCCGCACGCGGCGGCGGCGAGCGGGACGAGGCATTTGCGGGTTCGGTCGAGCACGTGAGACCTCCTGTCGTGTTTCACGGATCGTCTACTCGCGTCATCCCGCTGCCGTCGGGTGAACACCTGAACTTCGGCCCGACCCGGCGTAGGCTTCGCGCATCGGCGGAACCGAGCGCGTGACACTGGGCGAGGTCGTCGGGGCGCTGTCGCTCGCGCCACATCGGCTGCACTGCGGAGAACCGCGGGTTCGCCGCGCTGATCGGCGACGAGCACGAGTTCCGACGGGGGGCCGACCAGCTCGACGTGACGAGCCCGCGGGCGTTCATGCCCTTCGTCCTGCGCCACCTCGTCCGCTCGAACGGCCTCCTGGGCGCGGCCGCGAAGCTCGCCCAGATGGCGACCGACCGCGCCCGGTTCAACGAGGCCGTGCTCGCCACCTGCGAGGTCGCCGAGCTGCTGGCGCGCCAGCTCGGGCTCTCGGAGGAGGTGCAGCGCGATCTGCTGCTCGGCATCGAGCGCTGGGACGGGAAGAGCTTCCTCCGCAGGACACGCGAGGAGGGCGTCCCGGTCGTCGTCCGCGTCGTCCAGATCGCCGAGTGCGCGACGGTCTACGACAGGCTCGGCGGGCCGGAGGCAGCCTCGACCGTCGTCCGGGCCCGGGCCGGGACGGCGTTCGACCCGGGGCTCGCCGACCTCTTCGCCTCCCGGGCCGCCGAGCTGCTCGCGGTGCCCGAGGGCGCGTCGCTGTGGGAGTCCGTGGTCGACGCCTCGCCCGCTCCGCTCGCGCTTGGTGCGGACGAGCTCGACAACGCGCTGCTGGCGATGGCCGAGTTCGCCGACCTGAAGTCGCCCTTCGACGGTCGGCGATTCGACCGGCGTCGCCCGGCTCGCCGAGGCGGCGGCGGAGGCGGCCGGACTCGGTTCGGAGGCTGCCGTCTTCCTCCGCCGGAGCGCGCTCGTCCACGACCTCGGCCGCGTCGGCGTCTCCTCGTCGATCTGGGAGCGGCCCGGCCCGCTCTCCGCCGACGAATGGGAGCGGGTGCGACTGCACGCCTACCACGGCGAGCGCCTCCTCAACCGCTCTCCCGGGCTCGCGGCGCTCGCGGCGATCGCTTCCCTGCACCACGAACGCTGCGACGGCAGCGGCTACCACCGCGGCCTCGACGCCCGCTCGCTGCCGGAGCCCGCGCGGCTGCTCGCCGCAGCCGACGTCTACCACGCGATGCTCGAGCCCCGCCCGCACCGGCCGGCTCGCTCCGCCGAGGAGGCGGCTGCGGAGCTGCGCCTCGAGAGCAGACGCGGCCGCCTCGACGCCGACGCCGTGGAGCACGTCCTCGTCGCAGCCGGGCAGCGGCCGCGCCGGCGTCGCGAGCACGTGGCCGGCCTCACACAGCGCCCGCGGACGCTCGGCCTCGCGGTCGAGCGTCTCGACCGGCTGCCAGTCGCCGTCGTCGAACCCCGGCATGGACCAGCCGTCGCGCTCGAGCCGGGCGTCGTAGGTCTCCCCGTCGTAGAGATCGGCGGCCAGGATCGGGCCGGTTGCTGCCCGCCAGTCGCCGTCGGTGCCGACGACGTCGACCGTTCCGTCCACGTAGCGGATCTCGAGCTGCGCGAGCAGGGCCACTCGATCGCCGCAGATGTTGCGCCGCCCGTGACGCGCGCCGAGGCGGCCGCGGAGCCAGCCGTCGCCGAGGATCGACCGTAACAGCCGCTCCGACGGTCACCGCTCCTCCCGGCTCGCCCCGATGGCAGCCGACCCGTCCGGGTCGGCCAGCCAGGGTCTACGTGCTACTGGTATGCGGGATGAGGGCCGAGCGACGAGCGCGCGCGAGAGCGGCACTCCTTGAGCAGGCGGGCACCACCTCCTGCGGCGTCTGCGGTGGGCGGTGGGAACGACGAACGATGCACGAGGCGATCCGCGCCTTCGAGGAGCACGACTGCCCGGCCGGACGAGCCGCCCGAGCAGAGCGTGAGCGGAGGTACGCCGAAGAGCACTGGGAGACCGCCTGCGAGGAATGCGGCTGGGTCGCCGTAACGGAGAAGTTCCGCAGCGCCGCGCTGCTCGCCGAACACCGCGAGGTCTGCCCCGCGCGCGCATGAGTCGCGGACCCAAGGGGCGTTCTGCTCGGCGGGACGATCAGGCGCTCGCTACGGGGAACGGTCACTCCGCACGCTCGCTCTACGCCGACCTCGGTGAGCCGCTCGACGATGTGGCGCGGGCGAGTTCGACCCGGGGAGCGATCGACCCAGGCCGCGCCCGCGGGGCGATCGGGAGCGGACGGCCGCTCGCGGGAGCCGCGGCCGAGGCGGGTTCTCCGATCAGGGTCAGCTGACGTGCCGGTCGAGAGGTGCTGGCGTTCAAGGTGACGGCGGGCGCACTCAGGCCGGGTCTCGCGTCGGACTCCTCGACCGGAGGTCTCTCCGGCTCCCCGGCGAGCGCCGGGACGTTCTCCGGCTCCGTGACGGCGTCGAACGGCTTCTCCGGCCCGGACGCCGTTCAGAGCGTCGGGATGACGGAATGGTTCGGGCCGCACCTGGTCGAGTTCGTCGATCACGGCGGCCGGATGGCCCGAGCGCCACTCAAGGCCGCCAGCACCGTTCTCCGCGCATCGCGAAAGCCCCGCCTCAGCGGGGCTTTCCGGAGTCGGGGCGCCGAGATTCGAACTCGGGACCTCTAGGGGCCTATGACGTCCCTGGTGTCCCGGAACGCGGAGAAATCTCACACCGCGCCGCCGCGCCGTAGACCTGGCTACCTGGCCGGTGGTGGTTGGCCGGGGGCGTTCGGCTGGGGCGGCTGCGCCGCAGACGCGTCGGAGAGGCCCGTGCCCGCCGGCGCTGTGCCGGACACGACCCAGCCGCTCATGTCCAGGTAGGCGTAGTAGGGGTTGTTGGGCGTGCTTTGCGAAAGCGTGGCGAGGCACCAGGGTCGCGTGCCGTTCGGCTTGATGACCAGCGGCGTCGGCAAATCGTCGGTGACCTGGTCGTCGAGGACGTGCCAGCTGCCCAGTTCACGGAAGTCGCTGAGGCTGTTGAAGGTGCAAGCGGTCGTGCCCGCCGGGACGGTGAAGTAGTAGATCTGGACGAGTCGCGGCTGGTGATCGGCCACCCACGCGGCGATGGTGACGTGGTCGATGGCGATCGTGGCGGTGGTCGGCGAAAACGGCCACTGGTAGCCGGACGAGATTGTGTCGTAGTTGTAGAGCGACGAGGAGAGCAGGAAGCCCTTGGGCGGCGTCAGGCGCTGAGCGGCCTGCACCTTCAGCGCGCCGGTGGAGTCGACCTTCGCGACGAAGCTCGGATTGGTCGGGTCGGCGATGTTGACCAGCGTGCCCGTGGCCGCGACCGCGGTACCGCCGAGGGCGACAAACAGCGCGATCAGGGCCAGGACGGTTCCTGCGGACGGCGTCCGGCCGCGGATGGTCCGGGGCATAGCTCCTCCTCAGAGCGAAACGCATACGCCGAGGCTACTTCCCATGCAAGCCCCAGCTCAATAGACGCAATGTACCCGTTGCAGAAGCGCGCGGCTTTCGCATCGCCGAGCGGGGGACTCGTTTCGCGCGGTTCACCGACCTCGTGGTCTCGGGGTTCGAACGTGACAGTCTTGGCGGAGGGGGAGGGATTTAGCCCTCGAGGGACGTAGCCGTCCCTAACGGTTTTCGAGACAACCGATAGCGAAAGGGGATTCCGAATCGGCGGCGGTTTGCACTTCGCAAGGCGTCCAAGAACACTCGATTCAACGCCGGCCGAGAGGGCGCGGAGCCCCTTCCACCTGAACCGGTGGCAACGGAGACGCGGAGCCAAGAGCGGTTGCGGGCCTCGGCGTGCACAGCGCGCGTTCGAGGTCGTCGATCATCGCCGGTGCTGGGCGACGCCTTCGGGCCCTTTGCAGCGCCGTCGGAGCGGACGATGTCGTCCGCCGATGCCACGGGCACCCGAATCGACGTGCCGGTCGCCCGGTCGCGCGCGTCGCCGCTTCGGCGGCGGCCGAGCTCGGGAGGACGCTCGGCGAGGTGCGCTTCGCAGCCGGGCAGGCTGGCTCTGGCAGCGTCGACCTGGCGACCGCGGCCATGGAGCAGCTGGCGACGTTCGGTGTCACCGGCCCAGAGCAGCTCTCGCCGAACGGGACCGGGGTCTCTCTTCACCGCCCCATGTATGGCGGATCGCGGCGTGCCAGGGCGCACCGTCCCGCTCGCTCGACGGGGCAGCGGCAGGGGGCGGTGGCGGTCGGGGCTCAAAGGCGCGTCGTCGCATCCGGATCGGTGGCGAACGCGAGCGTCTCTTGCAGGCCGGCCGCCGCCTCGGCGGCGCCGACCGCTGTCGTCGCCTTCGCGCCCGCGGCGTTGCCCAGCTGCACCGCCCGCTCGAACGACCAGCCGGCCAGCTTTCCGTAGAGGAGGCCGGCGACGAACGCGTCGCCCGCTCCGGTCCCGTCGACAGCGACGGCCGGAACCGGCTCGACGTACCCCTCGAAGTCCGCCCCCGAGGCATAGCAGCCCCTCGCTCCGAGCGTGATCGCCACCTCGCCGACGCCGCGCTCGCGCAACCACGCGGCGGCCGCAGGCGGATCCTCGAAACCGCTGATCCCCCGCGCCTCTGCCTGTGAGGGCGTGAAGACGTCGACGTGGGCGAGGCATGGGAGAACCCGGTTCCACCGGCCGGTCGAGTCGAAGACGGTGTCGAGCGCCGTCAGGATCCCGCGCGCTCTCGCCTCGGCGAGGACCGCCGCGGCGGGCTCGCCGTCGAGCGCCGGCAACGCCAGCGCACCCGTGTAGACCAGTGCCCGTCCCGCGAACGGCTCGTCGGGATCGAGCTCGTCGGCACGAAGCGTGGCGTTCGCCCCCTGGAAGTTGAGGAACGTGCGGTCGCCGTCGGAGTGCACGAGTGCCACGGTCGACGAGGTCGCGACGCCCGGATCGCGCAGAACGCCCGTGCGCCGCACTCCGCGCTCGTCGAGCAGCCCGAGCAGGAAGTCGCCGAACAGATCCGCTCCCACCTTGCCCGCCGAGGCGACGCGGAGGCCCCAGCGCGAGAGCCAGGTGGCCGCGTTGAGCGCTCCGCCGCCGCCGTGCACGGAGATCCCTTCGAGCAGGGCGAGCTCGCCGTGCGGCGGCAGCGAGTCGATCGGCCGCGCGACCACGTCCGCGACGAGGATTCCGAGGCAGACGACGTCGAACACGCCGCGGGCGGCGGTGCCTACGCCATCTCGATCTCGACGTCGTCGGCGACGCCGCCGAGGATCGTGTAGTCCGTGCGCGCGGTCTGCAGGATCGAGCCGGGGACGTGCTCCGAGATCGGGCCGTGCGCGACGAGCCGCGTGATGAAGCGCTGCCACGAGACGCCGCCGCCGAGGTCGCCGTCGAGCCAGAAGCTCCGGTGCTTCGCGCCGAGGATCTCGCGCGGCCCGATCGTGTTCGCCTTCGGCGGCACCCACGACCAGTCGCCGCCGAAGGAGTGCAGCGCGTTCTGCATGATCGTCATCGGGTGCAGCTCGACCAGGCGGGCGCCGGCCTGCTTGTACGCCTCGAGGTCGCCCTCGAACTCCGCCCCGAGGTGCGACTCCCAGAAGGCGATGTGCCCGCACCAGCCGATCCCGCCGTAGCAGACGTCGGCGCCGCCGATGTCCTCGATGCGCGCGCTGTAGTCGGCGAGGGCGTCGGTCGTCGGGAAGTGGATCTGCTCCTCGGGCGGACGCAGGTCGGGGTCGATCAGCCCGAAGAAGCGGTCGAGCATCGCGCGCTGGAAGGAGCCGGGCCACGAGACGGGCGCGGTGACGCCGTCCTCGTTCGCATATTCGTCCATGTTGAAGGTATGCACGTGCGCGAGCGAGAGCCGCTCGTCGTTGATCGTCCGCGCCGCGAGCTCGTACTGGGGCATCGGCCCCACGGGAAGGATTGCCACGAACTGCCGGCCCGCGTCGCGCGCCGTGCGGATGCGACCGACGAGATCGTCGGCGAAGCGCCTGTAGAAGTCGGCGGCCGCGTCGACAATCTCGATCCTGAAGTCCGGGTTCGGGTGGCGCGTCAGCTCGTCCCGCCGGATGCGACGGACGCGCTCGCAGGCGTCGCGGTCGCGGAAGCTGATGAAGCGCGCCAGGTCGTAGGTGAACTCCGCTGTGACGGCCAACTCTCCTCCTTACGGCAGCAGGCGACGCGGCCGGGTGCGGAGCCACGCGAGGCAGGGCGTGAAGCCCTCCGCGTAATCGACGCCGCACTGCTGCCCGCGAAACCGGGTCGTGGTCCTCATCTGCTCGACGATGTCGACGCCGTCGTGGTCGCGAAGCCATGTCACCTGGCTTGCATGCGCCTCGAGCATCGCGACCTTCGTGTCGATCACGGCGCTCACGTCGACGTACTCCGTCGGCTGGAAGCCGATCCCCATCAGCGTGTCCATGTAGTAGATCGGCGCGACCACGTCGTGGTGCGGCTTGCCGGTCTCGAACAGGGGCAGCGTCGCGTGGAAGCTGACGTCGAACACGAGCTTCGAGATCTCGTTGTGGTCCGACATGTAGTCGGAGGGGTAGTGCGTGACGATCAGGTCCGGCCGTGCGTCGCGGACGAGGTCGACGACGGCGCGCCGCTGCTCCGGGTCGGCGGCGTTGATCTCGCTGTCGGAGAAGCCGAGGGTCGCGTGCTCGGCTCCGGCGACCGCCGCCGCCGCGCGTGCCTCGCGGGTGCGGATCGCGGCGATCTCCTCGGACGTGTGGACGTAGCTGCCGCGGTTCCCGAGGGTCGCGTGGCACATGACGACCTCGTGCCCCTCCCGGGCGAAGCGCGCGAGCGTGCCGCCGCAGAGGATCTCCAGGTCGTCCGGATGGGCGCCGACCGCGAGGATCCTCATGCCGGCGCGACGGCGGTGACCGCGAAGAGCCGCTCCTCGACCGCCTGCAGCGCGAGTCGCACGGCGCCGAGCGCGACCGCCTCGTCGCCGAGCGTGGAGAGCGCGATCCGCGACGGCACCGGGACGAGCTCGGTGATGCGCCTCTCGAGCCGGCCGAGCAGCTGCTCGCCCGCCCGGGAGATCCCGCCGCCGACGATCACCGTCGCCGGATTGAGGACGACCACGGCCGCGGCGATGCCGCGTGCGAGCCGTTCGACGAGCTCGTCGAGGACCTCGCCCGCCGCCGCGTCTCCCGCCGCGGCGGCCGCGAAGACCGCCTCGGCGTCGATCGCGTCCCGCCCGCCCGCAACGCGGGCGAGCGCCGACCCGGGATGCCGCTCGGCGGCGCGGCGGCCGAGCCTGGCGAACGCGCTCCCGCCCGCGGCGTGCTCGAACGGGCCAAGCCGGTCGCTCGGCGCCTCGACGTCGAAGAGCGGCAGGAACCCGACCTCGCCCGCCGCGCCGGCGGCGCCGCGGTAGACGTCGCCGCCGATCAGGATGCCGCCGCCGATCCCGACCCCGATCTGGACGTAGAACGCGTTGTCGATCCCCTCCGCCGCACCGCGCCAGCGCTCGGCGAGGAGCGAGAGGTGGACCTCGTTGTCGACGAGCACGGGACAGGCGAACGAACGCGCGAGCCGCGGCCCGAGGCGGACGCCCTCGAGCGCGTCGACCGTCGCGAGCGTGACGCTCCCGGAGACGGGATCGACCACGCCCGGCGTCCCGACCCCGACCGCGTGCAAGAGCTCCGGCGCGACGCCGGCCCGCGAGAGCGCCGCGCCGGCGACCGACCGCACCTTCCTGAGGAGGGCCCCGGCGTCGGCACGCTCGGCAGCGGTCGTCCGCCGCCGCTCGATCGCCAGCGGCTGGCCGTCGAGGTCGCTGACGAGCGCGAGCGTCTTGTTCGCGCCGATGTCGATCCCGAGCACGTACCCGAGGTCGGACCGGAACCGGAGGAGCCGGGCCCGCCGGCCGGGTCTCCGCGGCCGCCCAACACCGTCCGGCGAGCTCTCGGTCACATAGCCGCCGTCGAGGAGCACCTGGACCAGGTCGTTGACGGTCGGCTTCGAGAGCCCGGTCATGCCGGCCAGCTCGGTGCGAGAGACGGGGCCGCCGCGGCGGATCGCGTCGAGGACGGCTGCGGAGTTCAGACGCCGGAGGAGGCGGGGGGATCCTGACGGAAGGCGGGTTGCCATTGACTCGGTCCGGCTCAAATGTTAGAAAGCCTTCCTTACAAATTGCAAGTCGAGGACTCTCAAGCCCTGCAGTTCGACCGATCGCGCTTCGACCACGTGGGGCTCGTCAGCGACGAGCGGCACGCCGGCGAGCGCTGGGTCGAGGCAACGCGCGTGTGGGTGACGAGCCCGCGCGTGCACCCGTACAACGTCGAGTGGCTCCGTTTCGAGCCCGACAGCCCCGTGACGGGGCCGCTTCGTACGGAGCCGCACGTCGCCTATCGCGTCGACGACGTCGAGGCCGCCGTCCGGGGTCACGCAGTGCTCGCCGAGCCGTTCGACGTCGGCGGCGGGTTCGTCCGCGTCGCCTTCGTCGACGTCGACGGCGCCGTCGTCGAGTTCATGCAGTACGCGAGGCCGGACGAGGAGGGTTGGTTCTGACCGCGGCGGGTGAACCGAAGATCCGAGTCCAGGGCGCGACGAAGATCTACCAGGGGAAGACCGGGCCGGTCCACGCGCTCGACAACATCTCGGTCGACGTGCACGACGGCGAGCTCGTCTGCATCCTCGGCCCGAGCGGCTGCGGCAAGACGACGCTCCTCTGGGCGCTCGGCGGGCTGCACGCGCTCACGCGCGGTCAGATCCTCGTCGACGGCGAGCCGGTGAAGGGCCCCCGGCCTCAAGCGATGGGGTTCATCTTCCAGGACGCGAACCTCCTCCCCTGGCGGAACCTCCGCCAGAACATCGAGTTCCCGTTCGAGATCAAGCACCGCCCGGTCGACCGGCGCCGGATCGAGGCGCTGCTCGGGGAGACGGGGCTGGCCGGGTTCGAGAACGCGTACCCGCGCGAGCTCTCCGGCGGGATGCAGCAGCGCGCCTCGATCGTCCGCGCGCTCGCCCAGGACCCGGCGATCCTGCTCATGGACGAGCCGTTCGGCCAGCTCGACGCCTTCACCCGCGACGAGATGAACCTGCTGCTCCTCCGGCTCTGGTCCGAGACCGACAAGACGATCGTCTTCGTCACCCACAACATCAGCGAGGCGATCTTCCTGGCCGACCGCGTCGTCGTGATGACGCCGCGGCCGGGGCGGCTCGCGCACGTCTACGACATCGAGCTGCCGCGCCCGCGCACGATCGAGATGACGTTCGAACCCGACTTCATCGAGCTGATCCAGGACATCAAACGCACCGTCGAGGCCGGCGGCCGGCGGCACGTCGTCGAGGTCGAGTGATGTCCGAGGTCCCGAGCGAGCTCCGCGACGAGATCCCGAGCTTCGACGAGCACTCCTACCACGACCACGGGGCGCTCGACTGGTCGGCGCTGACCTCGATCCGGACTGCGAAGAGCGCCCTCGAGATCGGCACGATCGTCGCGGTCGCCGTCGGGGTCTTCTGGGGCGTCGAGGGGATCCTGCGCTGGGCGAAGACGCCGTCCTACGTCTTCCCGAAGCCGACGCAGATCGTCAGTGCTCTGACGACCGACTTCGGGATCCGCTACGGACACCACCTCTGGGTCACCACGCAGGAGTTCCTGATGGGGGTTGCGATCGGGTCGACGATCGGCCTCCTCCTCGCCGCCGTGATCACGCAGAAGCCGTTCGTGGAGAAGATCGTCGCCCCCTACATCATCATCCTCGTCACGACGCCGATGCTCGCCCTCGTCCCGTTCCTGCGGCTCAGCCTGCCGAAGGGAATCGGCGGGCTCGGGATCTGGCCGATCGTCTTCGCGGTCGCGCTCGCCTCGGGGCCGATGGTGCTGATCAACGCGGCGACGGGCTTCAGGCGCACCGATCTCGCGAAGATCGCGCTCGCGCGCTCCTACGGGGCGAGCACCTTCCAGATCTTCCGGAAGATCCGGTTCCCGCTCGCGCTGCCGATGATCATCGTCGGCTACATGGTGGGGTCGATCTTCGGGCTGCTCACGGCAGTCGGGAGCGAGATGGCCTCGGCGAGCGAGGAGGGCGGCCTCGGTCATCAGCTCATCTTCTTCGCGTCGCTGATCCAGGTGCCCGAGTTCTGGGCGACGATCGTGATCATCGCGGCGCTCGGGGTCTCGATCTACGTGGTGTTCTACTTCGTCGGCAAGCGCTGGGCGAGCTGGGAGGCGTAGGAGCCACCCAAGGGAGGAGGGCACATGCAAGACGATGGCATCGCCCCGGAGGAGACCCGGGGCACGGCCCTGACGAGGCGGGAGCTCGTCAGGCGAACGGCGGCCGCGGGCGCCGGAGTCGGGCTGCTCGGGACGCTCCTGGCGGAGCCCGCGCTCGGACGCTCGAACGGGCTCGACCTCGTCCGCTGGATCTCGCCACGCGGGACGCTCGACGTCATGGACGACTACAACATCCGCGTCCCGATCGCGATGGGCTACTACAAGAAGCTGGGCATCCAGGTCCAGCTGAACGCCGGCGCCGGCTCCGGCGAGATGCAGCTCGTGGCCGCGCACAAGATCGACATGGGCTACCCGTCGCCGGGCGTGCTCACGGCGTCGATCGACGCGGGCGTCCCCGTCGTCGGCATCTGGGAGCAGTACCCGGCGCAGGTGTTCGACTTCGTCCTGCCCGGCAACAGCAAGATCACCTCGCCGAAGCAGCTCGCCGGCAAGAAGATCGCCGTCCTCACGATCGGCTGGAAGGCGATCATCGACCCGATCCTCGCCGACGCCGGCGTCAATCCGAAGAGTGTCAAGTACGTCGAGCTGGGGACGCAGTGGGTGCAGGCGGTCGCACGCGGCCAGGCGGACGCCGGGCTCGCCTGGGAGGGCCTGCGGGCGCAGCTGGACGGCGAGGCTGCGCACTTCGGGGCGGGCTTCTCGATCAAGTTCCTGATCGGCGCGCAGTTCTCGAAGGACCCGTCGAACGTCTACGCCGTCCGCCGGGCGGACATGTCCGACGCCAAGAAGAAGGACATCTACACCCGCTTCCTCGCAGGCGTCGTGATGGGCTTCGAGTTCGCCCGCGCGAACCCGAGGGCGGCCGCGCAGATCACCTACGGGCAGCTGCCGGCCCTGCAGAGCATCATCTCGCCACAGGTCGCGGTCGAGTCGTTCGCGCAGCTGGCGAGCGGCTACTCGCAGCAGAAGCGACGCGGCGCCCAGTGGGGCTCGTTCGACGAGAACGCGTGGAACAACTACCTGGCGACGATCGCGAAGCTCGGCCAGGTGAAGAAGCAGTACCGGTTCGGCGACGTGATCGACACATCGCTCGTCGCCGCGGCGAACAGGCGGGCGAACGTCGCTCTGGCCCGCCGCGACGGGAAGGCGTACAAGCTCGACGCGTACTTCGGCAAGACGAAGCTGCCGAAGGGGCTGCCGCTCTAGGCACCCTGACCGTGGGCGCCCCGGACGTCCGGGGCGCCCGACCTCGCCGACGAAGGCGGGAAGGAGGACGTCGTTGAACCAGGTCGCCGGGCACACGAACACGTACCACACGTACGGCTTCGACGAGGCGCTCGCGGGGATCGCCGACGCGGGCTACCGGTACGTGGAGCTGACAGCCGTTCCGGGCTGGACGGAGCACGTCGACCTCGGCACTCCGCCGGCCGAGGTGCGGCGGAAGGTCGAGGGCCACGGGCTCGCGGCCGTCAGCCTGAGCGGCCACTCCGACCTGACGACGCCGGAAGGTCTCGCGCACGGGATCAGGGCCGTACGGTGGGCGGCGGACTACGGCCTGCCGATCGTGAACACCGCGGTCGGCGGCCACCAGAGCGCCGACGAGAACGAGGCGGCCTTCCTCGGCAACATCGGTGCGCTCGCCGACGCGGCCGAAGACGCCGGCGTCGTCGTCGCGCTCGAGATCCACGGCGACATCATGGCCTCGAGCGACGTCACGATCCCGCTGCTCGAGAAGATCGGGCGCGAGTCGGTCAAGGTCAACTACGACACCGCGAACGTCGAGTTCTACTCGGGCGAGAAGGCGGTCGACGACCTGCCGAAGATCACGCCGTACCTCGCGCACGTCCACCTCAAGGACACCGTCGGCGGCAAGGGCGTCTGGAACTTCGGCGCGATCGGCTCGGGCGTCGTCGACTTCGGGCGCGTGCTCGAGATCCTCCGCGACGCCCGCTACGACGGCCCGCTCTCGGTGGAGCTCGAGTTCCAGGGCGAGCCCTGGCCGCCGCTCGCGGACGTGAACGAGGCGATGCGGCGGTCGCGCGAGCACCTGAACGGCCTGGGGTTGACGTAGCGATGGTCGGATCGCGCTACATGCCCGAAATGACCAACCGGCAGGTGCGCGAGTACCTGGAGGGCGGCGGCCGCTGGGTGATCGTCCCCGTCGGCTCGACGGAGGACCACGGCGACCACGGTCCCCTCTGGACCGACGTCTACATTCCTCTCGAGGTGGCGAGGCGCGCCGCCGCGGAACTGGACGCCCTGGTCGGCCCTCCGATTCCGTTCGGGCTCGCGCACGACCACCGGGGCGCGCACGGGCTCGTCCACGTCAGGCTCGACACGTTCGTCTCGCTCCTGCGGGACGTCTGCGTCTCGCTCGGCCAGGCCGGCTTCACCCGCATCGTGCTGCTGAACGGCCACTACGTGAACTCCTGGGCGATGTCGTACGCCGTGGCGCAGTTCTTCGACGAGCTGCCCGAGGGCGTGCGCGTGTTCCCGTTCCCGTACTGGCAGGCGTTGCCGCCGGAACGCGCCGCCGAGTATCTGTCCGGCTCCGCCGGCCTGCACGCGAATGTCGGCGAGACGTCCGCCGTGCTCGCGATCGACCCGGGCCTCTGTGACATGGAGCACGTCCGGGATTTCACTCCGGACCTGGGCGAGCTGCGTACGAGCGCGTTCGCGCTGCTCGACCCGCTCTTCCAGTCGACGCCCGGCTCGTTCTGGACGCTCCTCGAGCAGGGTGGCGGCGTCTGGGGCTCGCCGAGCGAGTCGACGGCGGAGAAGGGCGAGCAGTTCCTCGGCTGGGCGGCGGAGGCGGTCGTGAACCTCCTGCGCGACATGGAGCAGGTGCACGACCGGCTCGAGCACGGCTACCGCCGGAAACCGGGCGATGCCCTTCGCTGAAGCGCCGGGGCCCTTCAGGCCCAGGCGCTTCAGCTGCGCTTTCGTGTTCTCGTTTTTCGACAATCCCGGGATCAGCCAGACCAACGGGGCCGGCCGGGCCGTACCCGGCCGCGCTCTTCGGGGATGGCGCTGCCGGGCTCCTTCGCTCGCTCGGGAGCGACCGCTCGGACACGGAAGACGGCCGAAGCACGTCTTTCCGGAGGCGCGTTGATCACCATCGCGCTCCTCGGCGCCGGCTTCATGGGGCAGGCGCACGCGACGAACTACAGAGCACTCGGCGACCGGGTCCGGGTCAAAACGGTCTGCAGTCGCGATCGCGAGCGCGCCGCGAAGCTTGCCGCGCAACTCGGCGCCGAAGCGACCACCGACCTGGACGCCGCGATCGACGACCCCGAGATCGACGCCGTCGACATCTGCCTCCCCACTCCACTACACCGAGCGACCGCGGAGCGGGCGCTCGGCCAAGGAGAACGGGCGAAGCACGTTTTCCTCGAGAAGCCGATCGCGCTGACGGTCGAGGACGCCGACGCGATCGTCGCGGCGGCCGCGGCGAGCGACCGCGTGTTCATGGTCGGCCTCGTGCTGCGCTTCTGGCCCGAGTACGTCGAGCTGCAGCGGCGCGTCGCCTCCGGCGAGCTCGGCCGGCCGCGCGCCGTCAGCGCGCTCAGGCTCTCGCCGCCCGCGGACTGGAACGACTGGATGCGCGACCCGGCGCAGTCGGGAGGGACGCCGGTCGATCTGATGATCCACGACTTCGATCAGCTCAACTGGCTGCTCGGAGCGCCGCGACGCGTCCACGCGCACGAGCCGGCGCCGGGGCACGTGCTCGCGCTCGTCGAGTACGACGGCGCGTCGGGGATCGTCGAGGGGAGCATGGCGATGCCGCGCTCGTATCCGTTCTCGAGCAACATCCGCGTTCTCTGCGAGGGCGGCACGGCCGAATATGCCTTCTCCGCCGCGCCCGCCGAGGACGGCGGGAACATCGGGGCCCCGACCGCGGCGCGCGGGCTGCGCCTCTACCCCGTCGATGGCGACGTGCGAACGGTGGACGTCGAGAGTGCGGATCCCTGGGGCCCGGAGCTCGAGGAGTTCGTGGAGTGCGTCGAGCAGGGCCGGCGGCCGGAGCACGGAACGGGGGCGCAGGCGCGCGACGCGCTGAGGCTGTCGCTCGCGGCGCGGCGCTCGATCGCGAGCGGCCGACCGGAGCACGTGTGATGCAGGCGCTCTTCGATCGGATCGACGCGCGCCGGGACGAGGCCGTCGAGCTGCTCGCAGAGCTGGTGGCGATCGACAGCACGAACCCGAGCTTCGCCGGCGTCGACCGCGCCTCGGTCGTCGGCGGCGAGACGCAGTGCAACGAGGTGCTCCGCGAGCGGTACGAGCAGGCCGGCCTGGAGACGCACGGGGTCGCGCCGGACCCGGAGCGGCGCAATCTCGTCGGCGTCCGCCGGGGCCGTGGCGGGGGCCGCTCCCTCATCCTGAACGGCCACGTCGACACCGTGCCGCCGGTGGAGCCGGACGGCTGGCTGACGGGCAGCCCGTGGCGCCCGGAGATCGTCGACGGCCGGCTCTACGGCCTCGGCTCGACCGATATGAAGGGCTCCGGCGTCGCGATGTGGCTCGTCGCGCAGGCGCTCGAGGACGCCGGCGTCGCGCTCGCCGGCGAGCTCCAGCTGCACTCGGTCGTGGGCGAGGAGATGATGGAGCACGAGCTCGGGACGACCGCCTGCGTCCGTGCCGGCTTCCGCGCCGACGCCGCCGTCGTCACCGAGCCGAGCTCCTATCCGAGCGCGCTCACGATCTCCCCGGTCGCCCCGGGGAACTGGTATCTGCGCATCACGGTCGAGGGGAAGAGCACCCACTGCGGCAACCGCCCGCTCGCGATCCGGCCGGGCGGGCCGGGCGATGCGATCGGCGTCAACGCGCTCGAGAAGGGCGTGAAGGTCGTCACGTGGCTCCAGGAGCTCGAGCAGCAGTGGGGCATGACGAAGTCGCACCCGTACTTCTCGCCCGGGTTCTTCTCGCTCCTCCCCGGGGTCTTCTACTCGGACCCTGGGAGGCCGATCCCGTTCTACTTCGCGAACCGGGCCGAGATCCAGTACTCGATCTGGTATCCGCCGCAACAGGACGCGGCGGAGGTCGCGGGCGAGATCGAGGAGTACGTGCTCGCCGCCTGCCGCCTCGACCCCTGGCTCGCCGCGCACCCGCCGCGCTTCGAGTGGCTGAACAACTGGCCGCCGATGGAGACGCCGTGGGAGCATCCCGTCGTGCAGGCGATGGTGCGAGGCCACGAGGCGGCGTCCGGCCGGCGGGTCGAACCGCCAGGCCCCGGCCGCGCCGTCAACTTCGGCGCCGCCTCCGACGGGTCGTTCCTCGAGGACGAGGGGATCCCGAGCGTCGTCTTCGGCCCCGGCGACCTGCGCCTCGCGCACTGCAAGGACGAGAGCGTCGAGCTCGATGAGCTGATCGACGCAGCGAAGTCGCTGGCCGCCTGCGTCGTGGAGTGGTGCGGTGTCACCGCGTAGGCCCTGGCGCGCCGTGTGCGAGGCGCTCGCCGCGGAAGGAGTCGAGCACGTCTTCGGCCTGCCAGGGAACCCCCAGTTCCTCTACGACGACCTCTACGACTTCCCGCAGATTGCGGCCGTTCTCGTCCGGCACGAGACCTCGGCGGTGTTCATGGCGATGGCGTACGCCCGCGTCTCCGGTCGCGTCGGCATCGTCCACGCGAGTCCGGGGCCGGGCATGGCGAACCTCGTGCCGGGCCTGCTCGAGGCCCTGTACGCCTGCAGCCCGCTCGTCTGCGTCGCCTCGGCTGCGAGCCGGACCGACGCGGGCAGGGGCGGGTTCCAGGACTCCCCGTCGCTCGAAATGGTCCGCCCCGTCACGAAGTGGGCGGAGCGCATCGATCTCCCCGAGCGGACGACCTGGACGATGCAGCGTGCGTTCGCGCTCGCCCGCAGCGGCCGCCCGGGGCCCGTGTTCGTCGAGATTCCGGGCGACGTCGCGGCGGTGGCGGCCGAGCAGCCGGACTACCGGTCGCCGCTCTTCGCGCGTCCGGGCGCCGACCCCGAGGCGCTCGCCGCCGGCGCCGAGCTTCTCGCCCGCGCGGAACGGCCGGTGCTGTGGGCCGGCGGAGGCGTCGGGCTCGCCGGCGCGGAGGCCGAGCTCGCCGCGCTCGCCGAGCGGCTCGACGCGCCCGTCGTGACGACGCCCTCGGGCCGGGGGTCGATCTCCGAGGAGCACCCGCTCGCGTTCGGCCTCGTCGGGCTCTACCGGACCCGGTCGAGCGCCCGCCCGGTGGACGAGGCCGACGCCGTGCTCGTCGTCGGCAGCCGGCTGGAGGAGTTCCAGACCGGCCTCGGGCGCTACTTCCCGGCGAAGGCGCGCGTCGCGCAGATCGACGTCGACCCGTCGGAGCTCGAGCGGGTGATCGCGGCCGACGTCGCGATCGCCGCCGACGCGAGGATCGCGCTCGCGCAGCTCACGGCCGCCGTCCCACAGGTCGACGCGCGACCCTGGACGGCCGCGCTCTCCGCCTTCCGCGCGGAGTTCGAGGGCGAGGTCGAGGTCGAGTGCGCCCCGGGGAACGGCGCGCTCCTGACGAAGCAGGTCGTCCGCGCGCTGAACCGCGTCTTCGACGGCGGCTTCATCCTCGTCAACGAGAACGGCGGCCAGGACCTCTGGTCGTACTACTGCCCGTACGTCAAGGTGACCGAGCCGCGAGGCTGCGTCGCTCCCGCCGAGCAGACGGTCATGGGGCTCGGCGTCGCGGGCGCGATCGGCGCGAAGCTCGCGCGGCCCGACGCGCCGGTCGTCTGCGTGACCGGCGACGGCGCGTTCCAGATGTTCATGAAGGAGATCCCGACCGCGGTCCAGTACGACGCGCCCGTCCTCTGGGTCGTGCTCGACAACTCGAGCCTGCACTGGGTCAAGTGGATCGCGCGGGCCACAGGCGAGCGCTACCTCGCGGTCGACTTCGAGGCGCAGCCGGATCTCGCCGCCGTGGCGGCCGCGAGCGGAGCCCACGCCGAGCGGCTGGACGACGCAGCCGACCTGCTCGGCGCGCTCGGCCGGGCGCACGAGGCGCTCGACCGGGGCCTCCCGGCCGTCCTCGTCTGCGCGATCGACACGTGGGACTACCCCGAGGGGTTCGTCGACTTTCACGAGCAGGTCTGGGGGCTTCGCCTCCCGGAGGAGAGGAGCGTGCGATGACGTTCGTCCAGACCGGCTCGACGATCTGCTTCATGCCCTACACGCTCGAGGAGGCCCTGCGCGGGCTCGCCGAGGCCGGCTTCGAGAACGTCGAGATCGGCGCCGTGAAGAGCTTCCTCGAGCACCTCGACCCGGACGAGCCGGACGTCGAGGGCGCCCGCCGGCTGCTCGAGCGCCACGGCCTTCGCTGCGTCAGCCTGAGCGGCCACGCGCCCCTCCACGAGGAGCCCGGCCGCCGCCGGCTCCGGAACGTGCTCGCCGCCGGGAAGGGGCTCGGGATCTCCGTCCTCAACACGTTCACCGGCGACGCGTCGACGCCGGAGGAGCGCGAACGGTTCGTCGAGGGCGCGCGGGCGCTCGCCCGCGAGGCGAGGGAGGCGGGCATCCGGCTCTGCATCGAGACCGACTCGAACCTGCTGCCCACCGCGGAGACGGGGGTCGCGCTGCTCGACGAGATCGGCGACGACTGGATCCAGATCAACTACGACCCCGGCAACGTCGTCTACTACACCGGCGCGCGGCCCGAGGACGACGTCAGGCACGGCCTCGGCCGCATCGGCCACGTCCATCTGAAGGACAAGCGCGGAGGCAAGGGCGTGCTCGACTTCCCGCCGCTCGGCGAGGGCGACCTCGACCTCGCCGGGATCCTGCGCGACCTCGCGGCCTCCGGCTTCTCGGGGCCCGTCAGCATGGAGATCGAGTACGTCGACTACCGGTACCCCGCGTGGGAGCAGTGCGTCGACGCTGCGCGGCGCGGGAAGGCCTACTGGGACCGCCTCGACGTCACGTGAGCCGGCGGAGCGTCAGTCCAGGGGCCGCCACAGCTTGCCGCGGCGTCGCTCGTGGTGGACGTGCGTGAAGGGCCGAACGAGGGCGTAGGCTGCGAACGCGAGAACGGCGGCGACGAAGGCGATCACCGCGCCCGTGGCCAGGATCGTCTCGATGGCAGCGAACATCTCGACCTCCTTCTGGGCTCGGTCGATGAGGGCCGGGACGTGAAAGCCAGAATGGTCCCGGAGCTCGCGCGTCGCGGCATCCGCGGGCACGCTGACGGCGGATCCCGGAGAACTACCCGTCCACGGAGCGAGCCGGCGTCAGCCGAGGCGGGCGACGACCAGCGTGTCGATGCGGCCGCCGCCCTCGAGCTCGATCGCCTCGCCGGCGGCGATCGCCTGCTCCAGGTTGTGCCGGCTCGTCCACGGCTCGACCCCGAGGGCGTAGCTGCCCGTCAGCGGCGCCGCCCGCGCGCCGCCGTACGGCTGCCAGAGCACCACGTACCGGAAGAGCTCCGCGTCCCACTCGAGCTCGAACGTCAGCGGCAGCCGCGGGTTCGTCACGCGGAGCCGGCCCGCCTCGAGGTCGGTGAGGTAGAGATCGTCATGGCTCCCGGCCTCGGGGCCCGGCACCTCGCGCAGGTCGACCGTGCCGCCGGCGCGGAGCGGCGCGTCGGGCCACGCAGCTTGCCGGCCCGGCTCGAGCCGGGCCGTCTCGGGCTCCCAGAGCGCCGGGGAGGTGAGGATCGTCCGCGCCGCCGCCTCGAGCCGGCAGCCCCGCTCGAGGAACGGCGGTCCGACGACGCAGTGCTGGCCCCAGACCAGGTGCGCGGCCTCCTCGGACTCGTTGACGACGCTGCCCTCGAGCCGGAGCTCAGCCTCCTCCCCGAGCCGCATCACCCGCTCGAGGCGGAACGGGGTCTGCCGGCAGCGCGTCCAGAGGCGCACCGCCGTCCCACCCTCGATCGGCTCGTACCGCCACGGCAGCGACGCGACCTCGCCGTGGAAGGGAATCCGCCGGCCGCGGTAGGTGCACGCCTCGTTGACGCTCGGGAGGAGCTCCTGCCAGCCACCCTCGTAGTTCCACATGAACTCGTCGCCGTCGCTGCCGGGCAGCGGCTCCGCGCCGGGCGGCCGCAGGCCCCAGGGGCCCTTGAACAGCACGTCGACGCCGGTGCGGAGGTCGACGAGCGAGTAGATGTCGGCGCCCTTCTCCGGCAGGACGGTCACGCGCAGCGCGCCGTTCTCGAGCACGATGCTCTCCCAGCCGGCGACCGAGCCGGCCGAGACCTCAGCCATCGTCTGTGGGAACCGTCTCCAGGATGTACCAGTTCGCCGTCAGCCCGCAGTCGACCGTGAGGTCGACGCCGGTGATCGCGGACGCGTCGTCGGAGGCGAGGAACGCCACCGCCGCAGCGACCTCCTCCGGCTTGACGAGCCGGCGCATCGGCACGCGGTCGAACCGGTTGACGAGGTAGTCCATCAGCTGCGGGGGGACCGCCTCCTCGGTCATGGCCGTATGCGTGAAGCCGGGGCTGACGCAGTTGACCCGGATCCCGTACTGCGCGAGCTCGAGCGCCATCGTGCGGTTGAGCCCGAGCAGCCCCGCCTTCGACGCGTTGTAACTGGCGTACGGCCCGTCGCCACCCGAAGCGTCGATCGAGGCGATGTGAACGATCGCGCCGCCGCCCGTCCTCGCCTGCTCCCGTGCCACGCGCTGGGCCATCAGGAAGGCGCCCGTCAGGTTCGTGCGGACGACGCTGTCCCAGCCCGCCTCCGTGATCTCGAGGAACGGCACCTCCTCCCCGATCCCCGCGTTGTTCACGAGGACGTCGATCCGGCCCCACCGCTCCATCGCCGCGGCGGCCGCGCGCTCGACGTCGGACGCAGAGCCGACGTCGGCCGGGAACGCCCAGGTGCGTGGAAGCTCCGCGGCCGCCTGCTCGAGCGGCTCGCGCCGCCGCCCGACCAGCATCACCTCGGCGCCCTCCTCGGCGAAGCGGCCGGCGATCGCGCGGCCGATCCCCTGGCCGGCGCCCGTGACGATCACGTTCTTCCCGGTGAAGCGGCTCATTTGACGGCTCCCGCGACGATGCCACGGACGAGGTGGCGCTGGAAGATCAGATACGCGCCGATCACCGGCAGCGAGGTGATGAGCAGGCCCGCCATCAGCGCCGGGTAGTCGGTGACGAAGCGGCTCTGCAGCTGGAGGACGCCCACCGTGAGCGTCTTCACGTGGTCGGTCTGGAGCAGCAGCAGCGCGAACAGGAACTCGTTCCAGGCCCAGAGCACGTTGAAGATGACGAGCGTCGCGAGCGCGGGCTTCGCGAGCGGGAGCAGCACCCGGAGGAAGACGCGGTGGATGCCGGCGCCGTCCAGGCGGGCCGCCTCGATCAGCTCGTCCGGCAGCGACCGGAAGAACGCCGACATCAGGTAGACGTTGAACGGCAGGTTGAGCGCCGTATAGAGCAGGATCACCGAGCCGTAGGTGTCCAGCAGTCCGAGCTGGACCATCTCGACGTAGATGGGGACCATCAGGAGGAGGGGCGGAATCGCGAGCCAGGCGAGCACGAAGAGGTAGACCGGGCCGCGGAGCCGCCAGCGGATCTTCCCGAAGGAGTAGCCGGCGAGCGTCGAGCAGATCACGGTCAGAGCCACGGTGCTGAGCGTGACGATCGCCGAGTTGCGGAAGTAGATGCCGATGTTGGCGCCCGTCCAGGCCCGCTCGAAGGCGCCGAAGGACGCGGTCGTGGGCAGCCCGATCTTGCTCCGATCCCAGTCCGACTCGTGGCGGAACGCCGTCGCGGCCATGAACAGCAGCGGGAGGATCGCCGAGATCGAGAAGAGGCCGAGCCCGGCCGTGAGCGCCCACGAGCCGCGGAAGCGACGTCGGAGGCGACGCCCGCCGGCCTCGACGGCGACGCTTGCGCTCGTCATGCCTCCTTCCTCGTCAGCGCCCGGATCTGGAGCAGCCCGATCGCGAGCACGATCAGGACGAGCATCACGCCGATCGCGGCCGCGTAGCCCATGTTCTGGTTCGTGAAGGCCTGGTTGTAGATGTAGAACTCGGACACGTAGGTGTCGTAGCCCGGGCCGCCGTTCGTGATCGTGAAGATGTAGGTGAACATGAACGCGAAGGCGGTGATCGTGTTCACGACGAGCACGATCTCCATCACACGCCGCAGGTCGGGGACGACCACGTGGCGCAGAACCCGCAGCCAGCCGGCGCCGTCGATGCGGGCCGCCTCCTCGAGCGACGGGTCGATCGCGCTCATCCCGGCCAGGTAGAGCAGGACGTTGTAGCCGAAGTTCGTCCAGATCACGACGAGCAGGATCAGCGGGATCGACGTGCTCGCGTTCGCCAGCCACTCGTGGCGCAGCGAGCCGAGGCCGACGCCGCCGAGCGCGGAATTGAGGGCGCCGTCGAGCTGGAAGACCGTGTAGCAGATGATCCCGATCACGACGGTCGCGTAGACGGCGGGCAGGAAGACGGTCGCCCGGAAGAGGCGCCAGCCCGGCACCCGGCGGTGGATGACGTAGGCGACGAGGAGCGGCAGGACCATCTGCACGGGCACGGAGATCGCGAACAGCGCGTTGTTGCGCAGCGAGCGCAGGAAGAGCGGGTCGTTCCAGAGGACCCGGAAGTTGTGGAGGCCGACCCACTGCGCCGGCGCGATGCCGTCCCAGCGCGTGAAGGCGTGGTAGACGATGCTCCCGAATGGATAGCCGACGAAGATCCCGACGAGCGCGACCGCCGGCGTCGCGTAGGCGAGGCCCCAGATCCAGTGCGGAGCGGCGCGGCGGCGGCGCGGAGCACTCGTCCGCGAAACGGACCGGTGGAAGGGGTCTGGGGGAACCGGGAGGTTCCCCCAGCGGGTGCGACCCACGCTCAACCCGTCACGGATTCAGCGTCTTCAACCCTGCCTCGACGTTCTGCATCGCCTTCAGCGGCGTCACCTTGCCGGCGAAGGCGGCCTGCAGCTGGACGTAGTAGAGGAGCGCCACCTTCAGCGGCACGATGCTGTCGAGCAGCGGCACCTGCGGGTGCGCGGCGATCTGCGCGAAGAACCGCGTGAAGGGATCCTTGGCCACGGCGAGCACCGCCCTGTTCGTCGGCAGCGCTCCGACGACGTTCTCGAGGGCCGTGGCGCCCTGCCCGTCGACCGCCATCTTGATGTACTCCCAGGCGCCGTCCGGGTTCTTCGCGTTCTTCGGGATCACCCAGTTGTGGAAGGAGTTCGCCGACGTGCGACCGGGGTGCGGCCCGGACTGCGGCAGCTTCGCGATCCCGAGGTTCTTCCCCAGCGCCTTCTCGAACGCCTTGATCACGAACGGGAACATCTGCACCATCGCCGCCTTGCCCGAGGTGAAGTAGGTGTTCGCGTCGTTGTTCTCGTGCGTCGAGGCATCGGGGTTGACGCAGCCCTGCTGCTTGAACTTGACGAGCTGCTCGAGCGGCTTCACGAGCTTCGGATCCGTGTACTTCAGCTTCCGGTCGTTGACGAGCGCGATGTCGTTCGGCGCCATGTACGACGCGTAGTCGTAGGTGACCCAGTTGTCGGTCGAGTAGCCGTCGCGGTCGCCGTACGCGAGCGGCAGGATCCCCTTCGACTTGAAGACCTTGCAGTCCGCGAGGAGCTCGGCGTACGTGTGCGGCGGCCTCGCGATTCCGGCTTTCCTGAACAGGGCCTTGTTGTAGTAGAGCGCGTACGAGCCCTCGTCGTTCGGGATCGCGTAGATCTCGCCCTTGCCGCCCTTGCAGTTCAGGTTCAGGCAGGAGAGATCCCACGCGCCCTGGCTCGCGTAGAAGCCGGGCGTCTTCGCGACACGGTCGTTGAGCTTCTGCAGCGAGCTGAGCATGTAGGGCGTCGTGTAGCCGCCGGAGTAGACGAGCATGGCGTCCGGCACCCGTTTCGACGCGAAGGCGGCCGCGATCTGCGCGGTGAACTGCGCGTTGTTGATCGGCGTCAGGACGTACGTCACCTTGGAGCCGGGGAACTTCTTCTCGTAGCGGGCCTTGATTCCGTCCAGCCACGTGCGGTACGTGGAGCCGGGCGTGGCCCCCGCGTACGTGCCGCTCAGCCAGACCGTGATCGAGCCGCCCGCCGCGCTGCGCTCCCGGCGAGCACCCGAAGCCGCCCACGCGGTCGTGGCTGCAACGAGCAGGGCCGTCGCCAGCGCCGCGATGGCGATTCCGCGCCGTCGTGACCGCTTCATGAGCCTCCCTCCTCAGGTAGTAGAGCCGTGGCGGATGATCCCACGGCCGGCGGGTCCGCTGCAACGGGGCGCGGTCGGGCTTCGCTATGCGGCGGGAATCGAGGTCAGCGCGCCGTCGATCGTGTGGACGGCGCCCGTGATGTAGTCCGCGTCGTCCGAGCACAGGAAGACGACGAGCTTGCCGACCTCGGGCGGCTGCCCCAACCGGTGCATCGGCACCACGTCCACGTAGTGCTGCTCGTCGATCGCCCCGCGCGCGACGTCGGCGTCCCACATGGGCGTCCGCAGGACGCCCGGCGCGATCGCGTTCACGCGAACCCCGTGCGGCGCCCACTCGCCGGCCGCGACGTGGGTCATCATGATCACCGCCGCCTTCGGGGCGCAGTACGTCATGCGGCCCGTGTTCGGCGAGAAGCCGCGGATCGACGAGATGTTGATCACGCTCCCGGATCCCTGCGGGACCATGATCCGGCCGGCCGCCCGCATGCAGTAGAAGACGCCCGTCTGCATCACGGCGATCGAGTCGTGCCAGTCCTCGTCCGTGACGTCCTGCGTGTGGGGCCCGACGCGGCTGATGCCGGCGTTGTTGACGACGATGTCGAGGCGGCCGAGGTCGCGTACGACGGCCTCGAACGCGGCGTCCACCTGCTCGCGGCTGCTGACATCCGTCGGGTAGGCGCGCGACTCGGGCCCGACCGCGGAGAGTTCGCGCGCGGCGGTCGCGGCGGAGGCGGGGTCGATCTCGAGGACGGCGACGCGAGCGCCCGCGAGGGCGAGCTCCTGCGCGATCCCGCGGCCGAGCCCCGTCCCGGCGCCGGTCACGATCGCCACCCGTCCTTCCAGCACGCCCACGGAGCGACGATCCTAACCCTTCCGGGCAAGTGCGAGATACTCCCCGTCCCCGAGGAAGGAGGCGATATGGGAAGCTCGCTGCCCCAGCACCCGCACCGGCTCGAGCGGCTCGGGTCCTGGATGGAGGACGAGGGCCTCGACTGTACCGTCGTGTTCGGGACCGACAACGTCAACCACCTCTGCGGTTACTGGCGCTACTTCGGCGGTCCCTCCGCGCTGGTCGTCGCCCGCGACGGCGAGCGCACGCTCGTCGTGATGCGCGACGAGGCGGAGGTCGCCCGCCGGCTTTCGTCGGCCGACGCGGTGATCGGGTTCGGCGAGCGGGGCTTCGGGATCGACCTCGACCCCGTCGCCGGCCTCGTCGAGACGATCTCGGGAATCCCCACGGTCGCGCGGGCCCGGAGGCTAGGCGCGTCCTCCGAGCTCCCCGGCGCGGACGCTCGTCTCGACAGGGCCGTCCCGGGCGAGCTCGTCGACGCCGGCGGCACGCTCCGCCGGCTGCGCCTGATCAAGGACGAGGACGAGCTCGAGCGGATCCTGGCCGGCTACGAGCTGTGCTGGCTCGGGCAGGCGGCCGTCTCGGAGGGCGCGCAGCCCGGCACGAGCGAGATCGAGCTCTACACGGCCGCCCAGTCGGCCGCGCAGCTCGCGGCCGGCCAGCCGATCGAGTTCGTCTGCGACCTCCTCTCGGGCCCGAACTCGGCCGACGTGTGCTGCCCGATTCACGTCGCGGGGCGGCGGCAGGTCGAGGAAGACGATCCGGTCATCGCCGACGTCGTCGTCCGCACGAACGGCTACTGGGGCGACAGCGCGGAGACGCACGTCGCGGGCGCGAACCCCGAGGCCGAGGCTGCCCGGTCGGAGCTTCTGGACGCGCTCGAGGCCGCCCGCGTCTCGCTCGTCCCGGGAGCGACCGGGTCGGAGATCTTCCGGGCGATGAAGGAGCGCGTCGAGTCGACGTTTCCGGGCGGCGAGCTCCCCCACCACGGCGGGCACGCCCTCGGCCTGACGGGGTTCGAGGACCCGCACCTGATCCCGTCGGATCACACGCCGTTCGAGCCGGGGATGGTCCTCGCCGTCGAGCCGGGCGTCTACTTCCCCGGCCGGTTCGGAGCGCGGGTCGAGAACGTCTTCCTCGTCACCGACGAGGGGGGCGTCGAGCTGAGGAAGGCGATGGGCCGAGCCGATGGCGGGCGTTAACGGGCTCCACCACACGTGCTACACGGTCTCCGACCTCGCCGGGTCGCTCGCCTTCTACCGCGACGTGCTGGGCTGCGAGGTCCTCGCCGAGCAGGAGAAGGCCGGCGGATACCTCGCGGCGATCGTCGGCTACCCGGACGCGCACGTGCGGATGGCTCACCTCCGCGTGCCCGGAGGAGATCACGTGATCGAGCTATTCGAGTACGTGGCGCCGGCGGGCTCGGCGGCCGATGTCGAGCCCTGCAACGTCGGCGCCTCGCACCTGTGCTTCCTCGTGGACGACCTGCCGGCCTTGTACGAGCGCCTCCGTCGGGCCGGCGTCGACACCTTCGTCAGCCCGCCGGTGGAGGTCGACACCGGCATCAACCGCGGCGGCTTCGCCCTCTACCTCCGCGACCCGGACGGCATCACGGTCGAGCTCTTCCAGCCGGCGAGGCAGCCCGCCGACGGCGTGTAGGCTCGCCGGTCCATGAGGATCACGGAGGTCGAGCCGATCGTCCTACGCGTCGGGCAGGTCGACACGGGACGGGCGGACGGGACGCAGGACGCCTTCCTCGTCCGGGTGCACACCGACGAGGGAATCGTCGGGATCGGCGAGGCTGACACGTCGCCGTACGTCGCGCGGACGATCGTCGAGATGCCGTCGTCGCACGCGATCGCGCGGGGCTTCCGCGAGCTCCTCGTCGGCTGCAACCCGCTCGAGATCGACCGCGTCTGGCAGCTGCTCTTCCACGGCAGCGACCACTACGGGCGTGGGGGCGCTGCGCTGCACGTGATCAGCGCGATCGACATCGCACTGTGGGATCTCGCGGGGAAGGCGAGCGGCCGGCCCGTCGCGGAGCTCCTCGGCGGCGCCCGCGTCCCGGCGCTGCCGGTCTACGCGAGCGAGGTGATGCCGGAGACGGCGGCCGAGGTTCGCGAGCTCGCGGAGCGCGCCGCCGGGGACGGCTACACGGCGCTCAAGCTCGGCTGGGGGCCGCTCGGCGCCGACCTCGACCGCGACGAGGAGCTCGTGGGCGCAGCGCGGGCCTCGCTCGGCCCGGAGCGGGCGCTGATGCTCGACGGCGGCCGTGCGTACACGGTGAAGGGCGCGCTCGAGCTCCTGCGTCGCGTCGAGGATGTCGGGCTCTACTGGCTCGAGGAGCCGCTCCAGCCCGACGACCTCCGCGGCTACCGCCGGCTGTCGGACGCGGCCCGGGTGCGGATCGCCGCAGGCGAGGCCGATTCGGGCCTCGGCCCGTTCAGGGCGCTCGTCGACGACGGCCACGTCGACGTGCTCCAGCCCGACGTCGCGCGCTGCGGCGGCTTCACGGTCGCGCGGGAGATTGCAGCGCTCGCCCGGCGGCGGAGCGTCGAGGTCGTGCCGCACTGCTTCTCGACCGGCGTCCTCGTCGCGGCCTCCCTCCACTTCGCGGCGACGCTCGACCGGCCCACCTTCTCCGAGTTCTCGGTCGCGGACTCCCCCCTCGTCAACGGGCTGCTGGCCGAGCCGTTCCGCCTCGAGGACGGAGCCCTCCGGGTTCCGACCGGGCCGGGGCTCGGGATCGAGCTCGACGAGGACGCCGTCGACCGGCTTCGCGTCTCCTGATGGCGGCGATCGAGTTCGATCGGGTCACGAAGCGCTTCACCGACGGCACGCTCGCGGTCGACTCCATCGAGCTCACCGTCGCCGACGGAGAGTTCATGATCTTCGTCGGCCCCTCGGGCTGCGGGAAGACGACCGCGCTGCGGATGGTCGCAGGGCTCGAGGAGATCACGTCCGGCCGGATCCTCATCGGCGACCACGTCGTCAACGACCTCGAGCCGCCGGACCGGGACATCGCCATGGTCTTCCAGAACTACGCGCTCTACCCGCATATGTCCGTCGAGGACAACATCGGCTTCCCGCTGCGGATGCAGCGGCTGCGGAAGGGCGAGATGCGGGCGCGGGTCCGGGAGGTCGCGGAGCTCCTCGGCATCGAGGACCTGCTCGGGCGGAAGCCGCGCCAGCTGTCGGGCGGCCAGCGCCAGCGGGTCGCGATGGGCCGGGCGATCATCCGCCACCCCCAGGCGTTCCTGATGGACGAGCCGCTGTCGAACCTCGACGCGAAGCTGCGTGTCCAGATGCGCGCCGAGCTCGTCAAGCTGCACCGGCGGCTCGGCGTGACGACGATCTACGTCACGCACGACCAGACCGAGGCGATGACGCTCGGCCAGCGCGTGGCGGTGCTCGACCACGGCGTCATCCAGCAGGTCGACACGCCGCAGGGCCTCTACCGGCGCCCCGCGAACACGTTCGTCGCGAGCTTCATCGGCAGCCCGCCCATGAACTTCGTCCGCGGCCGGCTCGCCTCCGGCGCGCTCGAGCTCGGCCCCTACCGGATCGAGCTCCCGGTCGAAGTCCGTGCCCGGCTCGCGACCGACTCGCCGCGGCCGGTGCTCGCCGGCCTGCGACCCGAGGACTTCGAGGACGCCGGCGGCGACGAAGGCTCGCCGGGGCTCCTCCTCGCCGAGGTCGAGATCACGGAGCAGCTCGGGCCGGAGACCTACGCGTACTTCCGCGTCGCGGGCCTCGACGTCGTGGAGATCGGCGACCGTCCGGTCGAGCTCGGCGGCGCGCTCTCTGCGCGGCTCGACCCGCGCACGAGCGCGGCTCCGGGCCGGCGCCTGTACCTCCGGGTGAACGCCGAGGGCGTCCACCTGTTCGATCCGGAGTCCGGCGCCTCGCTTCTCGCCTGAGCGAGGACGGGTCGCCGTCATTCTCCCTTCAGGGCGCCCGAGACGAGCCCGCGGACGAAGAAGCGCTGGCCGAACACGTAGAGCGTGACGACCGGGAGCGTCGCGAGCGTGAGTCCGGACATGATCGCGGGCACGTCGAGGTTGTAGCGGCTCTGGAAGGTCGTGATCCCGACCATCAGCGTCTTCTTCGAGTCGTCCGAGTTCAGGAAGACGAGTGCGATCAGCAGCTCGTTCCACACCCAGAGCAGGTTGACGACGCCGAGCGTGACGAGCGGCGCGGCCGAGAGCGGCAGCACGATCCGGCGGAAGACCGCCCACGAAGAGGCGCCGTCGATCGTCGCCGCCTCGATCAGGCTCCGCGGGATCGTGCGGAAGAAGCTCGTCAGCATGAAGACCGAGAACGGCAGCATCAGGCCGACGTAGATCAGGATCACGAGCCGGAATGTCCCCGTCCACTGGATGTCTGCGCCGAAGACGTAGAGCGGCACGAGCAGCACGACCGGCGGCACGACCATCAGCGAGACGAGCAGGGAGAGGAGCGCGTCGCGGCCCCGGAAGCTCCAGCGCGAGAAGCCCCAGGCGGCGAGCGACGCGATCGCGAGCGTCGCGGCGACGGAGGCGCTCGTGAGCATGACGCTGTTCGCGAACCAGCGCGGGAACTGGTCGTTGAGCGCCGTGCGGAAGCCGTGCAGCGACGCGTGGAAGGGCGGGGAGAACGGCGAGTCGAGGAAGCCGGTCGGCGTCTTGAACGCTGCGCTCACCATCACGTAGATCGGGAAGAGCGCGACGGCCGACGCGGCGAGCAGGACGGCGTGCTTCGTCAGGCGGCCCGCGACGCGGCTATTCAACCGTCGCCCCCACGGTCCGGCGCTGGATCCGGAAGAAGAACCCGATCAGCACGAGCGTCGCCGCGAACAGGATCACGGCCGCCGCCGCAGCGAGGTCCGGCGCCGAGTACTGGAAGTCGGTCTGGTAGATGTAGAGCTCGGTCACCTGCGTCGCGTCGCCGGGCCCACCCGTGCCGTTCGAGATCACGTAGACGTAGTTGAAGACCCAGGAGACCATCGTGATCGCCTCGACGACGACGTAGAACGCGATCACGCTCCCGAGCTGGGGCACCGTCACCCACCGGTGCAGCCGCCAGAAGCGGGCGCCGTCGATCCGGGCCGCCTCGAACGTCTCGGCCGGAAGCGAGAGCAGCCGCGCGAGGAAGAGGATCACGCCGAAGCCGAGCTCCTTCCAGACGACCACGCCCGTCATCGCCCAGAGCGCCCAGCCCGGGTCGCCGAGCCAGTCGAAGGCGATCGCGCCGAGGTCGAGCCCGCGCAGCGCCTGGTTGAGCAGCCCGTTCAGCTGGAGGAGCTGGCCGAAGATGACCGCGACCACCGGGATCGGCAGCACGTAGGGCAGGAAGACCATCGCCCGGTGGAAGCGCCAGCCGCGAAGACCCTCGAAGAGCAGCACGGCGAGGAGGAGGGCGGAGAGGACGAGGACCGGCACCGCGATCAGCAGCCGCGCGTTGTGCTCGAGCGCGTGCTGGAAGGTCGGGTCGGTGACGGTCAGGCGGAAGTTCTCGAGCCCGACCCACTTGCCCTTGTGCTCGAGCGACTGCCGGACGAGCTCGACGATCGAGTAGCCGAACACGAACAGCACGACGAGGAGCGCCGGCGCGATCCACACGAGCGGCTCCCAGCGGCCGAGGCGCACGCGCCGCCGTGGACGGCGGATCGGCGCTACGACGACGCTCCCGGGGGCGCTCAGGACGCCTCCGTGCCCGGCATCCATGCCGGGCACGGAGGCTCGTGCGGGAAACAGCCGGTTTCCCCCACGAACCCCCTTCCCGGAGCCACGCCGCGCATCCTGCGCGGAGGTCCTACTTGAACGACTTGCTCCAAGTGGCGAAGTTCGAGATCAGGTCGCGGTTCGTCCGCCTGATCCGCTCGGCGACCTGCTCGGTCGCCTGGGCGGCCTGCTTCGCGTCGATCTTCCCCCCGAGCAGGAGCTGAGCCTCGGCGAAGTTCGCCTTCGAGTCGAGCTCGGTCGGGATGAAGTTCTCGAGGTAGGGCGCGCCGTGCTTGACGAGGTCGAACAGCACCCTCTGCTGCGGCAGCGTGATGAGGCGCGTGTTGAACCGGTCGTCGGCCGGAAACGCTCCTGTCGCCTTGAACCACGACGTCATCCGCTCGGGCGTGTGCATGAACATGATGAAGTCGGCGACGACTTGGGGGTACTTCGTCCACGCCGTGATGCCGACGGTTTGCGACGTCGAGCCGAGCTTGCCCGCGTAGGGGCCGCTGCCCCACCTCGGCATCGCCATCAGCCCGACTTTCGAGACGCCGACCTGGGTGACGAACTTCTTGACGTCCGAGCCGGCGGTGACGGTCATCGCCGCCTTGCCGGCCGACCACTCCGCCTGCCCCTGGTACAGCTGGACGGAGTTGATGTCCTTGTTCCAGCAGTCGTGGTCGCGGAGCTCCTGCAGGCGCGTCCACCAGGCTGCGTGCTGCGAGTCCGTGAACTTCTCCTTGCCGGCGACCGCGGCGAGCACGTCGCCGACCGAGTGCACGCCCTGCGCGCCGATGATCGAGTAGAGCCAGCCGCCGAACCAGCCGTCGCTGATCCCGCCCGCGAGCGGCGTGATCCCCTTCGCGTTCAGCCTGTCGCACGCGGCGAGGAGCTGCGCCCACGTCTGCGGCGGCTTGACACCCGCCTTCGCGAGCACGTCCTTCCGGTAGAGGACGGGGAACGACGGCTGGACGTACCAGCCGGCGGTCCACACCTTGCCGTTGTACGTGTCCTCGGCCGTGTTGAGGTAGTGCTTGAGCTCCGAGGCCGGGATGTAGTCGGAGACGGGTTTCGTCGAGCCCGCCCAGGCGTCCTCGAGCGACCAGATGCCGCCCCAGAAGTACTGGATGTCCGGCCCCTTCTTCGCCGCCGCGGCTGCCTTGAACGCAGGCACGAGCCCGTTCGTCGTCTGGAGCACCGTCTTGATCGAGACGTTCGGATGCTTCTTCTCGTACAGCTGGACGGTCTGCGCCAGCCACGCCTTCGCGCCCGCCGCCTCCTGCTCCCCCCACCACCACATCGTCAGCTTCACGGGCCCGGTCGGGAACGCGCGAGGCGAGGCCGCCTTGCCGCCGAAGCCCGCTCCTGCAGCCACGGCCGCTGCGACCAGCCCGGCGAGACCGAGAGCTCTCAACGCTCGTGCCATGGTCACTCCTTCCTCCGTCAGAAGGTCACCGTCAGACCGCCGTCGACGGTGACTACCTGGCCGGTCAAGTAGGTGTTCTGCTCGCTCGCGAGCCACGCGACGTGGCCCGCGATCTCGGCTGGCTGCGCCGCCCGGCGGAGCGGCAGCTTCCCGTACCGCACGTACACGTCCCGGAACCAGTCGCTCTCCAGCTCGTCCCTGCCGTCCACGACCGACATCCGTGTCGCCACGAACCCGGGCGCGACGGCGTTCACCAGCACGCCGTGCCGGCCCAGCTCGATCGAGAGCGTGCGCGTCGCCTGGTTCAACCCCGCCTTCGCGACGTCGTACGACAGCGCCGTCTCCTCGCCCACCTCGCCGTGGACCGACGTGATGTTGACGATCCGGCCGTAGCCGCGCTCCACCATCCCCCTGGCGACCGTGCGAGCGAGGAAGACGGGCGCGTCCAGGTTCACGGCCAGCACCCGCCTGTACGACTCCAGCGGGAGCTCGACGGCAAGGGCGGGCTCGAAGATGCCGGCGTCGTTGACGAGGATCTCGACGGGCCCGAGCGACGACTCGACGTCGGCGACGAGCGCCTCGAGCGCCTCCGTCCGGCCGAGGTCGAACCGGAACGCCGAGACCTCGGTGCTCTCCGTGACGGGTTCGCGGTCGACGACGGCGACCCGGGCGCCTTCGGCGACGAACCGCTCGACGATCGCCCGCCCGATGCCGTTGGCGCCGCCGGTGACGAGCGCGTTGCGGCCTTCGAGCAGAAGCATCGGACGGCGATTATCCCTCGCCCGCGCCGCGGCCGCAGGGCGCGCACACGGATCGTCGCGATTGACAGCGTCGGCATCGGCGCATTAGGCTGGTGACGGTGCTGGAACCGATACCAGCGCCGCTCACCGGATCCGGTTCTTCACATGACGGTCGTCCCCCAGGCAGGCGAGGTCCCCACGTCGACGCGGCTGACGATTCAAGCGATCGAGACGATTCCGATCCGCGTTCCGCTCGGGCGCACGTATCGCGGGAGCGGTTACAAGATGACGAACCGCTCGACGCTGCTGACGCGGGTGATCGTCGAGGAGGGGCTCGTCGGCGAGGCGTACGCCGGCGACGAGGACGCCGGCCTCGCCGAGATCGACGCCATCGTCGCGCAGGAGATCGCGCCGGCGCTCGTGGGCGAGGACGCGTTCGCCGTCGAGCGATGCTGGCAGCTCGCGCGTCCGGCGACGTTCGACATCCTCCGGGATCGCCGGCTGGGCCTGGTCGCGAGCGCATGCGTCGACACCGCGATCTGGGACCTCGTCGGCAAGGCCCTCGGACAGCCGCTCTGGCGGCTCTGGGGCGGCTACACGAACCGCCTCCCGCTGATCACCATCGGCGGCTACTACGGCGGCGACTCCGGGATCGAGGCCGAGGTGACGAATCTGTGCGAGCGCGGCTTCGCCGGCATGAAGTTCAAGGTCGGCGGCCTCACCCCCCAGGAAGACGCCCAGCGGTTCCGGCGTGCACGGAAGGCGGCGGGAGACGGCTTCGTCCTCGCGGCGGATGCCAACCAGGCGTGGACGCCGCAGGAGGCGATCACGTTCGCGCGGCTCGTCGAGGATTGCGACCTGCTGTGGTTCGAGGAGCCGTGCCGGTGGCACAACGACCGGCGGGCGATGCGCGACGTCCGCCTCGGCGCAGGAGTCCGCGTCTGTGCCGGCCAGAGCGAGTTCTCGGCGGCGGGCTGCCTCGAGCTGATGCTCGCCGGGGCGATCGACGTCTGCAACTTCGACGCGTCCTGGTCGGGCGGCCCGACCGAGTGGCGCCGCGTCGCAGGCACCGCCCTCTCCTTCGACGTGCAGATGGGGCATCACGAGGAGCCGCAGGTCGCGAGCCATCTGCTCTGCTCGATCCCCCACGGGGGATACCTCGAGGTCTTCGAGCCCGATCGCGATCCGATCTGGTGGAACCTCGTCGCAAACCGGCCACAGCTCGTCGACGGGCACATCGAGCTCTCGAACGCGGCGGGCCTCGGCTGGGAGCTCGACCTCGACTACGTCGAGCTCCATCGCGTCAGGCAGGAGACCGAGTGACGGAAGCGGGCACCGCGGCGGGGAGCGAGCTCCTGGAGCTGACGATGGGCGAGGCGATCAACCGCGCGCTCGACGAGGCGTTCGCGGCCGGCGAGCCGATCATGCATCTGGGCCAGGACATCGGCCCCCACGGCGGCACGTTCGGCGTGACGCGCGGCCTCTGGGACAGGTACGGCGACGAGGTGATCAGGGACGGCCCGCTCTGCGAGTCGGCGACGGTCGGGTTCGCGATCGGACTCGCCATCAGCGGCGTGCGGGCGGTCGTCGAGATCGAGTTCTTCGACTTCGTCGGCGTCGCCATGGACCAGATCTTCAACCAGGCGGCGAAGCTCCACTACTTCACGGGCGGGAAGCTGACGGTGCCGCTCGTGATCCGGACGCCGATCGTGGCGAGGATGGGAATGGGGCCGCAGCACTCGCAGAGCCTCGAGGCGTGGTTCATGCACATCCCGGGCCTGAAGGTCGCCCTGCCGTCCGGCCCGGCCGACGCGTACGGCCTGATGCGCTCCGCTTTGCGCGACGTGAACCCGATCCTCTTCATCGAGAACGTCCGCCTCTACGGGCGGCGCGGCCCGGTCGAGCCGGGACGATCCGTGCCGTTCGGCAAGGCGCGCGTCCTGCGCGAGGGGGACGACGCGACCGTGGTCGCCCTGTCCGGGATGGTGCACGAGGCGCTCGCGGCCGCCGACACGCTGGCCGAGCGCGGAATCTCGGTCGAGGTGATCGACCCGCGCACGATCGCCCCGCTCGACATGGAGACGATCCTGGCCTCGCTGCGCAAGACGATGCACCTCGCCGTCGCCCACGACGCGCACCGCACCGGCGGCTTCGGCGCCGAGATCGCGGCGCGCTGCATGGAGGAGGGCTTCGACTTCCTCGACGCGCCCGTCGAGCGCGTGGCGGCGCTCGACGTCCCGATCCCGTGCGCGCCGAACGCGATGGCGGCCGTGTACCCGGATGCCGCCTCGGTCGTCGCGGCCGTCGAGCGCCTGCTCGCACTGGAGACCGCGGACCGCTGATGGTCGCGGTGACGCTCCCGCAGCTCTCCCTCTCGATGGAGGAGGGCAAGGTCCTCCGCTGGCTCGTCGGCGACGGCGACCGCGTCGAGGCCGGCCAGCCGATCGTCGAGATCGAGACCGACAAGGCCACGATCGAGGTCGAGGCGCCCGAGCAGGGCGTCATCCGCCTCGTCGCCGCGGAGGGCGCGATGCTCGCGGTCGAGACGACCCTCGCCGAGATCGCCCCGACGGCAGCCGGCGAACCGGCGCCGTCGCGCGCGGCCGCGGCGCCGCCGGCGAACGCGAACGGCGGCAGACCGGTCGCGTCGCCCGCCGCGCGTCGCCTCGCAGCGGAGCGCGGGATCGACCTCTCGACGATCCGCGGCTCCGGTCCGGGCGGACGCATCGTCGCCCGAGACCTCGAGCGGCTCGCACCGGCCCCGGCGTCCTCACCGGCGGAACGTCCCGGCCTGCGCGAGGCGGTGACGGCGAACATCGTCGCAAGCTGGCAGCGGATCCCGCACATCCAGATCGGTGGGGAGCTCGCTGCGGAAGGGCTCGCCGAGGCGAGGCGCCGAGCGTCGCTCCCTTCCGGCGAGAAGGTGACGGTGACCGACCTTCTGATCCTCGCAGCGGTGCGGGCGCTCGCGGACGTGCCCGAGCTGAACGGCGCGGCCGGCCGGCGCGCGGAGCGCGTGCACCTCTCGCTCGCCGTCGCCACGCAGGACGGCGTCGTCGCCCCGGTCATCCGCGACGCCGGGGAGCTCTCGCTGGCGCAGGTGACACGCGAGCGTGCCCGCCTGGTCGGGGCGGCCCGGGAGGGCGCGCTCGACCCCCACGACCTCGCGGGCGGGACCTTCACGCTGTCGAACCTCGGCGCCTACCCGGTCGATTTCTTCTCGCCCGTCGTCTCGGGGCCGCAGGTCGCGATGCTCGCGACCGGCCGGCTCGCCGAGAAGCCGGTCGCGATCGACGGCATGCTCGCGATCCGCCACCGCCTCTGGGCGAACGTGGCCATCGACCACAGGGCGGCGGACGGCGAGACCGGCGCCCGCTTCCTGGCTGCGCTCGAGCGGCGCCTCGAGGAGCTTCCCAACCGCATCTGACGAGGAAGGAGCGACTGGATGATCGTCACGCTGCCGGTTCCCGTCGAGCAGGCCCCGGTGGGGGAGCGTCCGGCCGACCTGGACGACGAGCGCCTGCTCCGCCTCCATCACGACATGGTTCGCGTGCGGGCCTACGAGGAGGAGGTGGTCGACGCCTTTCGCGCCGGCCTGATCCCCGGCTCGACGCACCCGTGCATCGGCCAGGAGGCGATCAAGGCGGCCGCGATCGACGCGATCGAGCCCACCGACCTCGTGCTGGCGACCTACCGCGGCCACGGCGAGACGCTGCTGAAGGGTGTCGACCCGGTGGCGATCATGGCAGAGCTGATGGGCCGCCAGACCGGCATCAACCGCGGCAAGGGCGGCTCGATGCACCTCGCCGACCCGTCCGTGGGGCTGCTGACGACGAACGCGATCGTGGCCGGGCACATCCCCATGGCCGGCGGAGTCGCGCTCTCGTGCAGGTTCCGCAAGTCGGGCCAGGTCGTGCTCTGCTTCTTCGGCGACGGCGCCTCGTGCGAGGGCGAGTTCTTCGAGACCCTGAACATGTCGATGCTCTGGAAGGTGCCGCTCGTCTTCATCTGCGAGAACAACGGCGTCGCGATCTCGGTGCCGGCGGAGAAGAGCCAGGCGACGCCCGACATCGCCGATCGCGCCCGGGGCTTCGGCATGCCGGCGCTCGTCGTGGACGGCAACGACGTCCTCGCGGTGCGCGCCGCCGTGGCCGAGGGCGTGGCGAGGGCGCGGGCGGGGGAGGGGCCGACCTTCGTCGAGTGCAAGACGCTTCGCTGGGAGCATCACTCGGGCTTCTCGTCCGGGGGCAAGGACGCGGACGAGCGGCGCCGGCGGCGCGAGGCCGTCGACCCGATCGCGCGCTACCGCAAGTCGCTCGTCGCCTGGGGAGTCGCCGGCGAGGAGGAGCTCGCCGGCGTCGAGACGGAGGCCCGCGAGTGGGTCAAACGGGTCCGCGCCGAGGCCGAGGCCGCGCCGCTCACGGGACCCGAGTCGATCTGGGACGACATCTACGCGCCCGTCCCGGAGTAGCGACGAGCCGCTCACGGCGGCGCTCGTCCGGCTCGTCCTCGACGAGTGCAGATCCCGGTCGCAGCCGGAGCTGCGGCTCGCCGCCGGCCGCGCGCTCTTCGACTTCGTCGCCTGCGCGACAGCGGGCCGTGCTTCGGTCGCGGCGCTCGAGCCGGCCGGCGAGGCGGCGGTCGGCGCTGCCGCGGCGCACGCGCTCGACCGCGACGATCTCCACTGGCCCTCGCTCACGCACCCGGGCAGCGTCGTCTGGCCCGCCGTCCTCGAACTCGGAGGCGAGGCCGATCGAGCGCTCGCCGCCGCCGCGGGCTACGACGTCACGGCGCGGCTCGGCCTCGCGCTCGGAGCGCCCCACAGGCGGTACTGGCACGCGACCGCGACAGCCGGGACGGTGGGCGCGGCCGTCGGAGCGGCGGTCGCGCTCGGCCTCGGCGAGGACGGAGCCGCGGCGGCCGCGGGCCATGCGATCTCGGTTGCCGGCGGCTCGATCCAGTGCGTGCTCGAGCGCAGCGGGACCGCCGTCTTCCATCGCGCCCACGCGGCGTCGACCGGAGTCGCGGCCGCGCACGCGGCCGCGGCCGGCCTCGGCGCGACGCGGTCGGGCCTCGAGGCGGAGCGCGGCCTGTTCGCGGCGACGGCGCCGCGAAGCGACCCCGAAGCGGTGCTCGCGCCGCGCGAGCGGCTCGCGATCGAGGAGCTCACCTTCCGCTTCTACGCCTCGACGGGCTTCGCCCACGCCGCGATCGACGCTGCGCTCGAGCTTGCGCCCGTCGATCCCGCTGCCGTCCGCGAGGTGCGGATCGAGCTGCCGGCCGGCGCGGCGGCCCTCGCCGGCGATCTCGACCCGCGCGACCGCGAGGCCGCCTGGTGGAGCGTTCCCTACGCCGTCGCCGTGACGCTGCTCGGGCGCGACCTCGAGCAGCCGCCTCCGCCGGACGATCCCGCCGTCCGCGCGCTCCTGGCGAGGAGCGCCGTTCTCGCCCGGGACGGCGATCCGTCCTCGACGGTCACGGTCGACGGACGCTCCGTGACGCTGGTCGCCCACAAGGGCCACCACATGCGGCCGCTCTCCGACGACGATCTCGTCGCGAAGTGGCGCGCGCTGAACCCCCACGGCGAGCCGCCCGTCCATCTCCTCGAGACCGCGCAGCCCCTGGTGCTTCCGCGGTGAAGCTCGACGGCCGCGTCGTGATCGTCACCGGCGGCGGCGGCGCCATCGGGAGCGCGATCGCGAGGCGGCTCGACGCCGAGGGAGCCGTCGTCGTCGTCGCGGACATCCGCCCGGAGGCGGCCGAATCGACGGCGCGCGAGCTTCGCAGCGGCGTCCCGCTCACGCTCGACGTCGCCTCGAGCGCGGACTGGAACGCCGCGATCGAGCGTGTCGTCCGCGATCACGGACGGCTCGACGTGCTCGTCAACAATGCGGGCACGCATGTCCAGTCGCTCGTCGAGACGATGAGCGACGAGGACTGGGATCGCGTCGTCCGCACGAACGGCTACTCCGTCTTCTACGGCTGCCGCGCCGCGATTCCGCCGATGAAGGCGCAGCGCAAGGGCTCGATCGTCAACATCGTCACCGGCCAGTTCGGCGTCGCCTACTCGAGCGCGTACACGGCGTCGAAGTTCCTCGTGCACGGGTTCTCGCAGTGCCTCGTGCTCGAGCTCGCGCGCCACGGAATCCGGGTCAACTGCGTCGCGCCCGGCGCGATTCCCGACACGGGGTTCGAGCGCTGGTACCGTGAGAAGGCGGCGCTCGTCGGGCAGGAGTACCAGGCGTTCCTGGACGGCGCGCTCGACGCGATCCCGCTCCCCCGGTTCGGCCGGCCGGAGGACATCGCCGAGGGCGTGCTCTATCTGGCCTCCGACGACAGCGCCTACGTCACGGGCCAGCTGCTGGGGATCGACGGCGGATTCTCGGGCTACTCGTTCGCCCTGCAGGCGACGCCGGAGTTCGAGTAGATTCGATTCCAGCCGTGGCCACGCTGCCGTTCGTCGACACGCACGTCCACTACTGGGACCTGAAGGACCCGAAGCTCCGCTACGCATGGCTCGACCGCGACTGGTCGCACCCCGTGCTCGGCGACATCGACGGGTTGAAGGTGCTTAGGTACACGGCCGAGCACTACATCGCCGAGACGCGGTTCCAGAACGTCGGCAAGTGCGTTCACGTGCAGGCGGCGATCGGGATCGAGGATCCGGTCGAGGAGACGAAGTGGCTCCAGGAGCAGGCCGACCGGACGGGCTTCCCGAACGGGATTGTCGCGCACTGCGACCTCGCCGGCCCCGAGGCGGCCCGGACGCTCGAGCGGCACATGGAGTACCCGAACATGCGCGGCATCCGCGACTTCGGCCAGGGCGACTACCTCGTCGATCCGACGTGGCAACAGGGCTATGCGCTGCTCGCGCGGCACGACCTCGTCTTCTGCCTCGACGTCCTGCCGGAGAACCTGGGCAAGGCGCGAGCGCTCGCCGAGAGGTACCCGGACGTCGTCCTCTGCATCGACCACGCCGGCTTCCCGCGACAGCGCGACGACGACTACTTCCGCATGTGGCGGGAGGGGATGGAGGACGCGGCGAAGGCGCCGAACGTCGTGATCAAGATCTCCGGGCTCGGCATGTGCGACAACCGCTGGACGGTCGACAGCCTCCGGCCCTGGGTGGTCGGCTGCATCGAGGCGTTCGGGCCGGAGCGGAGCTTCTTCGGGACGAACTGGCCCGTCGACCGGCTCTACAGCTCGTACGGCGACGTCCTCGACGCGTACGAGGCGATCATCGCCGGTTTCTCGCCCGCGGAACGGAAGGCGATGTTCTCCGAGAACGCGGAGCGCGTCTTCCGCATCTAGTGCGGCGCGTCGGCGCCGCACTGGCCGGCCGCTTCGCGGCCGGGATCGTCTTCTTCCGGAGCAGGTGAGGCCCCGTCCGTTCTTGATGGCGTCCATTTGGCCGGTCTCGTCGACGACCCGCGCGCCACGCACTTCACGCGGAGCGGAGGGCGGCGCCGTGCGTCTCCAGCGCCGCGACGCCTTTCGCGAGCGCCTCCATGTCCCCGAACGCCGCGACCTCGAGCGGCGCCGACAACCGGCCGTCGGACACGACGTGCAGGCGATCGGCCACCTCGTACACCTCCGGGACCTCCGTGCAGAAGAGCAGGACGGTCCCGCCGTCGGCGGCGAAGCCACGCAGGATCTCGTAGATCTCCGCCTTGCTCGAGATGTCGACGCCGCGCGTCGGCTCCTCCAGCACGAGGACCTGCGGCTTCGCGCCGACCGCCGCCGCGATCGCCACCTTCTGCTGGTTGCCGCCGCTGAGCGAGCGGATGCCGATGTCGATGCTCGCCGATTTCACCTGGAACTCGGTGCGGAGCCGCTCGGCGATCATCCGCATCCTGCGCGGCCGGAGCCCCAGCGCGCCGCGCGAGATCTCCCGGTCCATGCGGATCACGAGATTCTCGCCGACGCTGAGATTGCCGAAGAGGCTCGCAGCCCGGTCGGCGGCGACATAGCTCACGTGCCGGTGGAGCTGCGCCGGGCGCACCTCGCGTCCGTCGACGAGGATCCGACCGTGAACCCGCCTCAGCCCGCCGCACGCGCGAACGATCTCGCGCGCGCCCGAGCCCTCGACGCCGATCAGCGCCGTCACGGCGCCCCTCGGCACGGAGAAGTCGAGCGATCGGAACGCGGCGAGACGATCGGACAGCTCCACGAGTTCGAGCGCGCTCGCGTCCGCGGCTGCGCTGCGCCCTCCGGCCGTGCCCTCGCCGGCGGGCGTGCCGCCGAGGCCGCGCACGAGCGTCTCCGCGATGTTGACCGGCGTGCGCTCCGCTCCTTCGAGGACCCGGACACAGCGGCCGTCGAGGATCACTGCGACGCGGTCCGAGTTCGCCGCGAGCTCCGTCAGCCGGTGCGAGATCAGCATCACGACGCACCCCGACTCCGCGAGCTGACGAATCAGCCGGAAGAAGTCGGCCGACTCGTCCGGCGTCAGCGCCGAGTTCGGCTCGTCGAACAGCATCACGCGGGCGTCGCGCGCGAGCGCGCGGACGATCTCCGTCCGCTGCTGTACGGCCAGCCCCAGCTCGCCGACCAGCCGGTCGCGGTGGCGTCCGATGCCGAGCTGGGCGAACAGCGCCTGGTGCGGCTCGCCCAGCTTCGGCCACTGCCAGCCGCGGTCCTCGAACCCGGCGATGACGTTCTCGGCGACGGTCAGGTTCGGGAAGAGTTGGGGCTCCTGGTGGACGACGGCGACGCGGTTGGAGCCGTACTCGTCCGACCAGGGCCGGCCGTCCACGTAGATGTCGCCCTCGTCGCGCGGAACCTCGCCCGCGAGGATCTTCACCATCGTGCTCTTGCCCGCGCCGTTCGGGCCGGCGACGCCGAGGATCTCGCCCGGCGCGGCGTCGAGGTCGAGCCCGTTCAGGGCGACCGTGTCGCCGTAGCGCTTCACGACGCCGCGCATCGACACGCCGGGCGCCGCCGTCACGTCAGGCTGCGCTGGCGGCTCGTCAGCCGGTCGATCACGACCGCGCCGACCGTCACCGTGCCGAGCAGGAGCTGGGAGGCGAACGGGCCGGCGGCGATCAGCGCGACGCCGTTCGCGAGGACGGCGAGGAGCAGCGCGCCCATCATCGTGCCGATCGCACTCCCCTTGCCGCCGGCGAGGCTCGCGCCGCCGATGATCACGGCCGCGAAGACCGGGAAGAGGTAGACCGAGCCGTCGTTCGGGCCGGCCGTGCCGACGAACGAGAAGTCGAGCAGGCCGGCGAGGCACGCCGTGCAGGCGCAGATCGCGAATGCCAGGAAGGTGTACTTCTTGACCGGCAGGCGGACGACCTCCGCTGCAGCGCGGCTGCCGCCGATCGCCTTCAGCCGGAAGCCGAAGAGCGTTCGCGTGAGCAGGAGCGAGAACACGACCAGCAGCACGAGCGCCCAGATCCCCTGCTCCGGGAACTTGCCGGGCAGCGCGCCGCTGCCCAGGTTCCTGAAGAACGTCACCTGGCCGTGCGCGACGGTCTGGCCGGTCGGCGGGTACTGGTAGCTCAGATTCTGCGTCTGACCGATCCAGAGGGTGAGCCCGAAGACGAGCGTGCTCGACCCGAGCGTCGCGATGAATGACGGGATCTTCACGACCGAGGTGAAGAACGCGTTGAAGACGCCGACGAGGATCGCGGCCACGAAGGCGATCAGGATCGCGACGTAGATCGGGAACCCGTGCGTGAGCCAGAGCACCGCGACGATGTTCGTGCTGAGCCCGTAGACGGCCGCGAAGGAGAGGTCGATCTCGGCCGCGACGATCACGACCGTCAGGCCGAAGCCCATGATCGCGGTCGTGCTGAGCCCGCGCAGGATCGTCAGGATGTTGTCGCTGATCAGCAGCTGGCCGTGGGTGCGGATCTCGAAGAAGAGACCCACGATCAGGACTGCGAGCGTGACGCCGCCGATCCGGGCGAGCGTCGTCCACGCGAGGCCCAGACGCCCGCCCCGTTCCCGCGCCGGGGCGAGGACGGCGGCGATGTTCTGAGCGAGATTCGTCATCGAAGCCGTGAAGCGGAGGGGGCGGCCGTCGTGCACCGCCCCCTCGTGAGCGGGTTCTTCTCTACTTGTTCGGTAGGCCCGTCAGCGCGTAGGTCTTGATGTCCGCCAGCTTCTTCTGCGCGGACGCCAGGTTCGCCTTCGTGATGACCGTCAGGTGCTGCGTGTTCGGCAGGATCTTGCCGTACTTGAAGAACTCGGCGCAGGCGATCGCGCCGAATGCAGCCTGCTGCGGCCAGTTCTGGTCGAACAGGGCGATCTGCGTGCCGTTCTTCAGCGCTGCGATCTCGTTCGGGATCACGTTCCAGCCGACGCTGAACGTCTTTCCGGTGCGACCCAGATCCTTGGCCGCCTGGGCGGCGAAGCCTGCGCCGATGTCGACGTTCTCCAGCACGTCGACGTCCTTGCCGGCGCCGGAGAAGAACGCCTTGAACGCGTCGTACGTCTTGCCGGGGTCGTAGGTCGTGTTGAGCATGTTCTTCTCGGTCGTCACGAACTTCGCGCCCGGGATCGCCTTCTTGATGCCGGCGACGAAGCCCTTCGCGCGGTTCTGCGCCCAGTACTGCGTCGGGTCGCCGCCGGAGGTCGCGAAGGTCTTGAAGTGCAGGTGGCGCGCCTTCATGTACGAGATCACGGTCGCCGCCGCAGTCTGGCCCTCCTGGAACGGCACCTGCGTGAAGTTCGTGAACTCGTTGCCGAACGTCGTGAGGCCGACGGTGAAGACCGGGATGCCCTTCTTCAGCGTCGCCTCGACGAGTGGATCCATGCTCGTGCTCCCCTGCGGTTCGATCGAGAGGCAGTCGACCTGGTTCACGTTCAGCCTCGCCTGGATCTGGTTGATCTGGGTGTTCACGTCCTGCTGCGTGGCAGGCGGGCAGAGCCTCGTCCCCTTGAGCGGGTAGATGTTGTTCGCCTGCGGAAGCGACGCCTCGTAGCCCTTCTGGTACTGCTCGGAGAAGCCCTGGATCGAGCAGGAGCCGTAGGAGAAGACGTAGTTCATCGTCCCGTGCTTCGCGATCTTGTCGCGGATCGACTTCGCGAGCGAGAACGTCCCGCCGTGGCGGAGCTTGACCGTGTACTTGTCCTGGCTGCGCGCGGCGACGGTCGCCGCCAGCGCGAGCGTCACGAGCAGCCCGAGCGCCGTGGCGACGAGCGCGCGCCTGCGGCGGCTGGAAGTCACCCCCGCTGTGCTCCTGTTCATGCTGGCCTCCTCGTCTTCGTGATTTGACGCTGCCGGCCCTCCCGGCGCGTCCGACGCGGCGCCCCGAGTATCCACTGATCCGGCGAAAACGTCAATCGCTACCGGAAACGATTGCCATCACGCTACACGGCGAGGATCTTCTCGCTGCGGTAGCCGTCCACGACCTCCTCGATCACCTCGATCCCGAGTCCGGGGCCGGTCGGCGGGTGGATCCAGCCGTCGACGTGCTCGAACGGTTCCTGGACGAGGTCGTGCTGCATCGGGTTGCGGATCGGCTTCAGCTCGAACAGCTTGCAGGCCGGGGAGCTGAAGGAGATCGCCAGGCTGGCGGCGGTCACGATCGCCGACGACCAGGCGTGGGCGTTCGCCTGCCGCCGGTAGAACTCGACCCGGTCGCACACCTTCTTGAAGCCGGTGATCCCCTCGGCCCGGCCCGGATCGACGCCGACGACGTCGACGGTGCCGGTCGCGAGCACGCGCTCGAAGCCGGCGAGCGTCCACTCGCGCTCGCCGTAGGCGATCCGGGTCGAGGTCTTCGCGCGGAGGTTCGCGTAGCCCTCCGGATCCCAGGCGCCGAGGGGCTCCTCGACCCAGGTCAGGTCGTACTCCTCCATCGCGCGCATCCGCCGCACCGCGTCCGTCACGTCCCACCTGATCGCGATGCCGTTGTCGATCATCAGCATGCGCTCGGGGCCGATCCCCTCGCGCATCGCGCGGACGTACTCGACGTCGCGGTCGTGCTCGTAGCCGAGGCGTGCGTCGCCGCGCTTGCCGAAGCCCGTCTTCAGGCCCTGGAGGCCGGTCGAGAGCCACTCCTGCGCCTCCTCGACCATCGCCGGGATCGACGAGAAGTGCGCGTGGCAGGAGGCGATCGCCGGGAGGCGCTCGTGGACGGGGCCGCCGAGCAGGTCGAGCACGCTCATCCCCGCCGCCTTGCCCTTCAGGTCCCAGAGCGCGATGTCGATCGCCGAGACCGCGTACGACGAGATCCCGCCCCCGTATCCGTACCACCAGGCCTGGTCCTTGCACTGCCGCCAGAGCGCCTCGGTGTGGGCGGGATCCTTGCCGAGCAGCTTCTCGGCCATCCCCTCGATGACCGCCTTCGTGGCGAAGTTCGCCTCCGGGAACTGCGTGATCGACTCGCCCCAGCCCACCTGCCCGTCCTCGGCCGTGATCTTGCACAGGCAGAGATGGCGGAGCGCGTCGAAGTCGTTCGGCTCGGGATAGCTCACCGGGATCGCCTCGATCGATCGGATGCGCATCAGGAGATCGCCCCCCGGAAGAGCGGCATGCCGTGGACGCCGACGTCGACCCGGAGCAGCCTGCCGAACATGGGCGTCGCGTCGCCCGTGTCGGTCGTCCCGAAGTCGCAGACGTAGAGCTCGCCGTCCGTGCCGAAGGTGCAGTTGAGCGGGACGCCGCCGGTCTCGAGGAAGTCGACGTAGCCGCCGTCGCGGTCGATCACGTCCAGGCCGCCCGAGCTGAACGTCGTGATCCAGAAGTTGCCGTCGACGTCGATCTTGAAGCCGTCGGGGATGTGCGCGTCGGCGAGCTCGTGGATCACCGCGGTCGACCCGTCGGGCCGGCGGCGGACGACCCGGCGCGTGTACGACTCGACCCAGACGACCGAGCCGTCGGCCTCGGCGACGATGCCGTTCGGGTACACGGGCTCGAGCTCCTCGAGCACGTGGCAGCTGCCGTCGGTGTCGATGGCGCAGATGTAGCCGGGGTGCGGCCTTCCGACCGGGTCCCAGTCGCCGGAGTCGGTGAAGTAGAGACGGCCGTCGGGGCCGAAGGTGAGGTCGTTCGGCGCGTTGAGCTGGATCCCGTCGGCCTCGGTCGCGACGATCTCGACCTTGCCGCCGGGCGCTGCGCGCTGGATCGACGGCGGGCGCTTCTCCGGCGCGACCCACGCACCCACCGTCGGACACTGCGTGACGTAGACGTAGCCGTCGGTCCCGAGCATGCAGGCGTTCGGCCCGCCGCCCGTGTGCGCGTACGTGCCCTTGCCCCTGCCGGGCTCCCACACGCCGACCTCGCTGGCGTACGTGTTCGCGTAGACGACGCGCCCGTCCGGCAGGACGTCGGGGCCTTCCGGGTGGCCGAGGCCCTCGGCCAGAACCTCGATCGGCTTCTTCATCGTGGGCATCCTCCTTTCGCGATCGTTTTCCGGTTCACGTCGGCGGCGCCGCCAGCCAGTCGGGCGCAGCCGAGACGCCCTGGATCGTCCAGCCGCCGTCGGCGACCACGGTCTGCCCGGTGACGTAGGCGGCGGCGTCGCTCGCGAGGAACCGGACGACCCCGGCGATCTCGTCCGGGTCGGCGAACCGTTTCAGCGGCACGCGCTCGAGCATCCAGTCCTCCTGCAGCGACCCGTTGTCGAGGGCCTGCTGGAGCATCTCCGTACGGGTGAACCCCGGGGCGACGGCGTTGACGCGGATTCCGGCGGGCGCAACCTCGAGCGAGAGCGCCCGCGTCAGCCCGAGGAGCCCGGCCTTGGCGGCGCAGTACGGGCCGCGGCCGGGCAGCCCGACGAACGCCGCGGTCGACGCGATGCTCACGATCGCGCCGCCGCGGCCGCCCGCGACCATCCGGGGGACGGCCTGCGAGCTGCAGAGGAACGCGCCGCTGAGGTGCGTCCCGATCACCGCGCTCCAGTCCTCGAAGGCGAGACGTCCGACCAGCCCCGTCCGCTGGATCCCGGCGTTGTTGACGAGCACGTCCACGCGTCCCTCCGCGGCGTCGATCGTCTCGAAGGCGGCCGCGACGCTCGCCGGATCGGACACGTCCGCGGTGGCGTAGCGGACGCCCTCGCGCGGCGCGCGGGGCTCCGCGAGATCGAGCACGACCACCTCCGCGCCGGCCTCGCGGAACGCGCGGGCGATCGCGTCGCCGATGCCCCGTGCACCGCCCGTCACGACTGCGACCCGTCCTGCGAACACCTCGGCGCTCATTTTCCCGACCTCCGTCTCGCTGGTAGGGTCGGAACCGTTACCAGAACCGATGCAGGAGGCGTCGATGAGCTGGACGGTCGGAGCGGGCCTCACGGGCAAGGGGGTCGTCGTGACGGGCGCAGCGGGCGGGATCGGCCGCGCGGTCGCGCAGGTGTTCGCCGAGGCGGGCGCGCTCGTGACCGCGGTCGACGTGAAGGCGGACGCCCTGGCCGAGTTGATGCCGACGCTCGCCGGCGGGCCGCACCGGTCGGAGGCGTTCGACCTCCGCGATCTGGCCGGACACGACGGCCTGCTGCGCGGAGCCGCGCGGGCTGCCGGCTCGCTCGACGTGCTGGCCAACGTCGCCGCGGTGCTGATCCGCAGGAACGACGTCGACGAGGTGACCGAGGAGGACTGGGACCTCCAGCACGACGTCAACCTGAAGGCGTCCTTCTTCCTCAACCGAGCGGCGGCCCGGATCATGCGGGAACAGGGGCGCGGCGGCCGGCTGATCAACTTCACCTCGCAGGGCTGGTGGACGGGCGGCTTCGGCGGCTCCGTCGTCTACTCGGCGACGAAGGGCGGCATCGTCTCGATGTGCCGCGGGCTCGCCCGGACGTACGCGCGGGACGGGATCACGGTCAACTCGGTCTCGCCGGGCGCGGTCGACACGCCGATGCTCCGCGGCGGCCTGACCGACGAGCAGCTCCAGGGCCACATCGACCAGATCCCGCTCGGCTACATGGCCGAGCCCGGCGACCTGGCCGGGACGGTCGTCTTCCTCGCGTCCGACCACGCCCGCTACATCACCGGCGCGACGATCAACGTCAGCGGCGGCTGGCTGATGTACTAGTGGGGGAAAGAGACGTTTCCCCCACTGACCCCCTTCCCTTCTGAGTGACGCGACTTCTCGCGGCGTGGCTCCGCCGGGCGAAGCCCGGCTCCGCCGGAACAACCAACAGCAAGGTGCCGGGCTGACCACCGACTTCGGACGGTGGCCTTGGCGCCTACCCTGACTGCTCGATGGGCACCGAGCCGCAGGTTGACTCCCGTGAGCAGGCGTACCGGGAGTGGCGTTTCGTCCGGCTATGGGAGCTCTGGGATGACTGGCTCTTCGAGTTCTTCGGGGACACGCGTAAGTTCTTTTCGCAGGCGAGCGACGAAGAGCGAGTCGCACTCACCGAGCGCCTGCTCCGGGAGTTGTGGAGCGACGGCTTTGCCACGTTCGTGCGGCGATCGAGTGGTCACCGCGATGGGCCGGGGCGGGAGCTCGATGCAGCGGACGTGGAGGCGCTGCTAGCCGGCGATACCTGGCACCGGTTCACGAGTCCCGTGACCGGCGACGGAATCGAGATCACGCTCGCTCAAACGGAGAAGCAGCAGGCGTGGCGGGAGAGCCAGAACTCTCCCGATCCGCTTCCTCCTCACCTGCCCGCCGGCTCGGTCGATCCATTCAGGCTCGGGGGCGTCGAGGCGAGTACCCTGTCGGCGCACGAGGCCGCCTTCAACGCGACGGTCGACCGGTGGCGTCGCGGCGGCGCGCGACGGTCTCAGACGCGCCGATCCGCGCCGTAGGCGCGAGACTTGGAATCGATCGTCTAGCCTCCGCCGGATGCTGCGGGTCGCCTTCTACGGCGCGGGTCAGGTCTCGACGAACGCGTCCGAGATCCTCCGGCGTCGCCGCGGCGTGGAGGTGCTCGGGCCGTTCGGGCGCGACCGGCGGGACGAGGCGCTCCGCTCGGGCGCGGACGTCGTCGTGATCGCGACCACCTCGTTCCTCGCGGACGTCGCGGACGACGTGCGCGACGCGGTCGAGGCGGGCTCGAACGTGATCACCACGGCCGAGGAGGCCGCGTACCCGTGGGCGAACGACGCCGCGACCGCGGACCGCCTCGACGCCGTCGCGCGCAGCCGCGGCGTCACGATCCTCGGCGCCGGCCTGAATCCGGGCTTCGCGTTCGACGCGCTCGTGCTCACCGCCTGCGGGGTGGTCGCGGAGGTCGAGTCGCTGCTCGTCGAGCGCGTCGTCGACGTCTCGGGGTTCGGCGAGACGGTGCTCCGGCGGATCGGGATCGCGCACTCGCCGGACTCGTTCGAGGCAGGGCGCCGCACCGGCGCCGTCACGGGGCACATCGGCTTCCCGCAGTCGATGCAGGTCGTCGCCGGCCGGCTCGGCGTCACGATCGAGCGCATCGACCGCGAGCTGGAGCCGATCTTCGCCGACCGCGGGCTGGCCGCGAGCTCGCTCGTCGTGAACCCGGGCGAGACGGCCGGCTTTCGCCAGCGCTACGCGGCGTTCGCCGACGGCCGGCTCTGGTTCGAGGCGCTCTTCACGGCCCACGTCTCTCCGGCAGAGATCGGCCAGGAGCCCCGCGACGCGATCACGGTCCGCGGCCCGTACGGCGGCGTGAACCTGGCCGTCACCCCGGGGCTGAACCCGCAGCGCGGGTCGGCCGCGGTGGTCGCGAACTCGGTGCGGCGCGTGGTCGCGGCCGCGCCCGGCTGGACGACGGTCGGCGACCTGCCTCCCGCGGTCCCCGCATGACGCTTCATCCCGGGGCTCGGCAGTACGTCGACGCCGTCCTCGCGGCGCCGCAGATCTGGGAGGTGTCGCTCGAGGCGGCGCGGCAGGCGGTCGACGACGAGACCCTCGCGGTCTTCGGCCCGGTCGACGAGGTCGCGCGCGTCGATGACCGGCTCGTGGACGGCACGATCCGCGTGCGCGTGTACCGCCCGGAGTCGGAGCGGCCGCTTCCGGCTGTCGTCTACCTCCACGGCGGCGGCTGGGTCGTCGGGAGCATCGAGTCGCACGACCCGGTCTGCCGCGCGATCGCCGCGCGGACGCCGTCGGTCGTCGTCTCGGTCGACTACCGCCTCGCGCCGGAGCATCCGTTTCCGGCAGCCGTCGAGGACGCGTGGCGTGCGACCGAGTGGGCGGCCGGGGAGCTCGAGCCCGCGCGGCTCGCCGTCGCAGGAGACAGCGCAGGCGGCAACCTCGCGGCGGTCGTCGCGCAGCGGGCCCGCGACCGCGACCTGCCGCTCGCGCTCCAGGTGCTGATCTACCCCGTCACCGACTTCGACCTCGACTCGCCCGGCTACGCGGCGCTGGGTGCCGGCCTGAACCTGACGCGCGCGAAGATGGAGTGGTACTGGGCCCGGTACCTCGCCGGAGCCGACGGCCGGCGGCCGGAGGCGTCGCCGTTCCGAGCCGCGGACCTGCGCGGCGTCGCGCCGGCGCTCGTCCAGGTCGCGGAGTACGACCCGCTCTGCCACGAGGGCGAGCAGTACGCGCGGGCGCTCCGGCGTGCCGGCGTACCCGTGCGCCTGACGCGCTACGACGGCCAGATCCACGGGTTCGTCCGGCTCGGCGCGCTGTGCGGCGAGGACGCCGCGATCGCGCTGGACGAGATCGCGCTATGCCTCCGGCAGGACGGCGATCGCCTCGATCTCGATCAGCCAGTCGGTGCTCACGAGGCGTGAGACCTCGACGGCCGTACTGGCCGGGTACGGCTCCGAGAGGAACTCGCGCCGAACTGCGCTCACCTCGGCCCACCGAGAGATGTCGGCGAGGTAGTACGTCAGTTGCGCGACGTGCTGGAAGCCGGCCCCGGCCGCCTCGAGCAGCCGCCGGATGTTGAGCAGCACCTGCCGCGTCTGCGCCGCGAGGTCGCCCGGCCCGACCAGGTTGCCGTCCGCGTCGACGGCCACCGTGCCGGACACGAAGAACAGCTGTCCGATCCGTAGCGCCCCCGAGTACGGGGCGTCGAACGTGTGAACCGCCGGGTGGGTGATCGGGGTTGCGATCGCTCCTCCTTTCAATGGGTCGCGAGCGCGACGCCGGCGACGACGGCGCAGCCCGCGAAGACGAGCCGGAGGGGCAGCGCCCGCCGGCGGACCAGGAACGTGCCGAACAGGAGCATCAGCGGCGTCGTCGCCACCAGCGTCTGGACCGTCGCCGGGCTGCCGCGCTGCAACGCGAGGAGGACCAGCGCGAAGTACCCGGTCGAGAAGGCCGCACGTGCGAAGAGCTTCGGGACCGCGTGCGGGGAGATGTCGCGCGGCGGCGCGACCGCGATCCAGATCAGCGCCGCGAGCGCGGTCCGGACGGCGTAGATCTCGGCGACGCCGAGCCCGCGGTTCGTCAGCAGCTTCGCGAGCACGACGAGCAGCCCGTTCAGGCTCGCGTTCGTCGCCACGAGCGGGATCGCCCGCGACCCGGGCAGGTCGCCGAAGGAGCCTCGGACGGCGCTCAGCACCGCCACCGAGACGATGCTCGCCGCGATCGCCTGCGTCCAGGTCACCGACGTCGAGAGCAGGAGCGCCGTGAAGACGACCGCCGGAATCGGCGCCGTCGCCTGCCCCACCGCGACGGCGGAGGCGCTCCCGTGCACGAAGAGCTTGAACACGCACCACGAGCCGAAGACGAGGCACGTGACCGACGCGAGGTGCAGCGCCGCGATCGTCCAGCTCACGTGCCAGTGGACGAACGGCAGCGCGGGCACGACGAGCAGCGCGTTCAGGCCGAACAGGGGGCCGATCAGCTGCCGCGGCGGATACGCGACGACCATGCGCTTCGTGAAGATCGTCGCGATCGCGAGGCTCGCCGCCGCGCCCAGTGCGAGCAGGGTCGCGCTCACCGCGCCGGCTCCTACCTCCCGTGGACCCGCTCGAGCTTCCCGCTCGCCGCGCTCCTGTATGCGGCGTCGAGGATCTCGACCGTCCGCGCCCCGAGCTCGCCGGGCGAGCAGTTCTGGACGTCCTTGCCGAGCGCGAGGTCTATCAGCGTGTTCGGCGGGCCGTCGCAGTTGTAGAAGAAGCCGCCCGGCTCGACCTCGGGCCTCGCCTCGAACCCGTCGTTCCGCCAGAGCCAGAGGTGGTCGCGGCCGAGGTCGATCACGAGCTCGCCCTCGGAGCCGATCGCGCGGATCTCGAGCTCGTGCCGGTTCTCGAGCGCCCCGGTGTGGTTCGACGCGCCCGACATCGTCCCGATCGAGCCGTTCTCGTACCGGATCACGACGGCGTCGTGGTGCTCGACCGGCGCGTCGAGCACCGCCTTCATCAGCGCGAACGCCGCCTCGCCACGCAGCCCCGTCAGCCAGAGCGCCGCGCCGAGCGCGTGCGTGAGCTGTGCCTGCCCGTAGCCGCCGCCGTTGCGCGGATCCGTCCACGTCGACTGCTCGGGCACCGTGTCCGGCGCCGCCTGGGGATACGCCGCGAGGTTCGCGAGCAGCTCGCGCGTCACGGAGGCCATCTGGATCGCCGATTCCTCGATCTCGCCGATTCCGTGCTCGTCCATGAGCCGCTTCGCCTCGCGTGTCCACGGAAGGTAGTTCCAGCCGTAACAGAGGAGGAGGTGGAGGTTTTTCTCCTCGGCGATCCGGACGAGCTCCCACGCGTGCTCCGGCTTCACCGTGAAGGGCTTCTCGCACAGGACGTGTGCCCCCGCCTCGAGCGCCGCCTTCGCGTGCTCGTAGTGAAGGCCGTGCGGGCTCCCGACGAGGCAGATGTCCATGCCGGCGTCGATCACGTCGCGGTAGTCCTCGCTCGCGACCTGGAAGCCCCAGTCGTGCTTGATCTTCTCGAGCGGCTCCTTGCCCTTTCGCGCGACGCCGACGAACTCGACGTCGCCTCGCCTTTTCGCGAAGTTCGGCAGGTGGGACGCGACGGCCCAGGAGCCGGCGCCGATGATTCCGAGTCGCAGCTTCGCCATCGTTTCAGGCCTCCTCTGTCGTGAAGTCAACGTCCTCCTCGACGACGAGGCTCGTCACGCCGCCGAGGCCGAGCTCCGCGCGGACGCGATGGCTACCGGGGGCGAGCCCGGCGCCGCCGAGGGTGATCGTCGCCTGCTGGCCGCGGCGCACGTAGAAGCCGCGCTCCGCGCCGAGCTCGCTCGCGCGAACCGGCGTCCCGGTCTCGCCGGCCGACTCGTTGACGAGCACGAGCCCGTCGACGGGCTGCCCGTCGATCTCGACCTCGAGTGCGGACAGGTACCGCGAAGAGCGGCCGGGATTCTCGAGGACGAGCGCCGCGGCGCGCCCTGCCCGCCCTCGGAGAACGGGCCGTTCGGACCAGGCGTGCTCGACGAAGGCGCGCAGGTCCGCGTAGGGGTCGGGCCGCCGGCCGTCGAGAAGGGCGCTCGACCGTGCGGCGAGCAGCTCCGCGGCAGCCGCGATCTGCTCCTCGCCGAACTCCGCCGAGGCGGTGAAGCGCGGGTTGCGTCCGTAGACCCCGACCTGGCTCGCTTCCGGATCGTCGGAAAGCCGTTCGAGGCGCACGAGGTCGGGCTCGAGCGCGAGCATCCAGGACGTCTCGATGCGCGCCGCGTGATCGACGGTCGTCGGCTCGCCCGTCTCGGGCTCCGTCAGTCGCGCGGCGTTGAGCTCGAGCCAGCAGAGCGCATAGGCGGCGAGGCCCGGCCGCTCGGCCTCGACCTCGGCGCAGACGCGCTTCAGCAGGTGGTTGAGGTCGAGCGGGCCGTGGCCCGTCAGGACGACGACGGCGCGGAAGCCGCGCTGCGCCAGCTGGAGGACCGTCGCGCGCACCCAGGCCTCGACGAGGGCCGGCTCGAACGTCAGCGTGAAGGGTAGGTCGAGGCAGCCGGACGCGAGGTAGACCGGCGGCAGCACCACGCCTCCGGAGAGTGCGGCGGCGCGCAGGCAGAGCCCGTGCGCCTCGAACGAGTCGACGCCGAAGGGCAGGTGCCGGCCGTGGAACTCGAGCGTCCCGATCGGGACGTACGCGAGCGGGGCCGCCTCGCCGAGCTCCTCCGGATGCGCACGTTCGTAGCGAAGCGCGCTGATCACGGCGGCTGGAAGAACTCGAGGCTGATGCCGTCGTGGATGCGGAGGTAGGCCGCGCAGGCGCCGCGGTTCGGGCCGGCGTCGACGTGCACCGGCCCCTCCGGCACGACCGGGCGCGCCCCGAGCTCGACCGCCCGCTCCCACCACGCGCGCGCGTCGTCCACGGCCAGGCAGAGATGGACGTTCCCCGGGTTCGCGGTCGCCTCCGGGTTCGCCTGCTTGCCCGGCAGGCGGTACTCGAGGAGCTCGAGGACGATTCCCCCCGGAAGGTCGACGAACGCGGCGTCGATGCTGACGCCGGGGTAGCCGACGTGCCGGCCGAGGTACGGGCGGTCGAGGACCGTGCGCCAGCGGGCGGGCACGCCGAGCAGCCGCTCCCAGAACGCGAGCGCCGCCCCGAGGTCGGCGACGCTCATGCCGACGTGGTGGACAGTGGGAGGTATGCGGCCGGCCACGAGCACGATCGTAACGTTGCCGGAAAGGGTTGCAATGGTGTAGGGTCGCCGCTGGAATCGAATCCGGGGGCGCCGCCGCCGGGAGGACACGTGGAGGTGACCGCTGTGCACAAGTACCGACGCCGCGCCCTGGTGGCGCTGCTCATCGCCGCCGGCCTGCTGGCCGCCGGGATGGGTTCGGCGGGGGCGAAGCCGACGAGGTCGGTCGCGCCGGCCGCCGGTGTGAAGATCGGCTACATCAACCTCTCCGACCAGCTTCCCTTCGTCGTGCTCGTCCGCAAGAGCATCGAGCGCGCCGCCAAGGCGAACGGGGCGCAGCTCGTCGAGTGCGACTCGAACCTCGATGCCCAGAAGGCGATCAACTGCGCCGCGCAGCTGAAGACGCAGGGCGTCAAGGGGATCATCAACTTCCAGCTCGACGCGACGGCCGCCCCGCGCGTCTGCGCGGCCGGGCCGAAGGTGCCGGTCGTCGCGATCGACATCCACCAGAAGCCGTGCGAGACCGTCTTCTACGGCGCGAACAACTTCCAGGCCGGCCACCTCTCGGGAGGGGAGCTCGGCAAGTACGCGAAGAAGACCTGGAACTGCAAGGCGGACGCGCTGCTCTCGGTCAACGTCCCGACGGCCGGCAAGGTCGTGGTCGACCGCGAGAACGGCTGGATCGCGGGCGTCAAGTCCGCGTGTCCGGCGATCGAGGTGATCAAGGTCACGACGAAGGGGACGACCGACTCGACGATCCAGCCGTTCACGGACGCGCTCACGCGGCTTCCCGGAAAGCACAGGCTGCTGGTCGGCGCCACGAACGACGACCAGTCGATCGGCGCGATCAAGGCGGCGCAGGCCGCCGGCCGGCTCAACGACCTCTACGTCGCCGGTCAGGGCGCCGACCCCACGTCGTGGCCCTACCTCTGCGGCAAGACGCCGTTCAAGCACTGGGTCGCCGACACGGCGTACTTCCCGGAGCGCTACGGCGACACGGTCGTTCCGCTCCTCCTCTCGCTGATCGACGGCCAGAAGGAGCCGACGTTCGTCTACGTCAACCACCGCGTCGTCACGCCCGGGAACATCAGGACGATCTACCCGAAGGCCTGCAAGTAGGGCGCCCCGCCGGGCAGAGCCGCGAGCCGTGAGCACCCTCCTCCAGGCACGCGGCGTCCGGAAGTCGTTCGGCGGCGTCGAGGTCCTCCACGGAGTCGACCTCGACGCCGCCGGCGGCTCGGTCCTCGCGCTCCTGGGCGAGAACGGCGCGGGCAAGTCGACGCTCGTCAAGATCCTCGCCGGCGACTACACGCCCGACGCCGGCGAGTTCTCCATCGGCGGAGAGCGGATCGACCACCTCAACCCGATCTCCGCCCGTGCGGCCGGCATCCGGATGATCCACCAGGAGTTCCAGGACGCGCCGGCCCTGACCGTGGCCGAGAACATCTCGCTCGGCCGCCTGCCCGCGAAGCGGGGAGTCGTCAACTGGCGCGCGGTGCGCCGGCGGGCGGCGCGCGTGCTCGAGCAGATGGGCGTGCACCTCGATCCGGACGCGTCCGTCGGCTCGCTGCGGATCGGGGAGCGTCAGATCGTCGAGATCGCTCGCGCGCTCTCGGACGAGGCCCGGCTCCTGATCCTGGACGAGCCGACGGCGGCGCTCTCGCAGCAGGAGGTCGACCGGCTCTTCGCCTTCCTGCGGCGGCTTCGCGCGCAGGGTGTGGCGATCATCTACATCACGCACCGCCTCGACGAGGTGCACGCCATCTCCGACCGCGTCCAGGTCCTCCGCGACGGCTCCGTCGCCACCCTCGGCGAGACGAAGGACTTCGACCGCCGCACGCTCGTCGAAGCGATGATCGGACGGTCGGCCGGCGAGGTCTCGCGACCGCCCGCGCGCACGTGGGAGCTGGGCGAGAAGCCGGCGCTCGAGCTGCGGGAGGCCTCGGTCGAGCGGGCGTTCGCGGGCGTCTCGCTGAGCGTCTACCCGGGCGAGATCGTCGCGCTCTACGGGCAGCTCGGATCGGGCTCCGCCGATGTCGCGGAGGCGGTGTTCGGGCTGCGGCCGCTGGGGGCGGGCGAGCTTCTGGTCGCGGGGAGGCCCGCGCCGGCGCGCGGCCCCGGGACGTCGATCCGGCACGGCGTCGGCTTCGTCCCGGCCGACCGCAAGCGCGAGGCGATCCTCGGCGTCCGGCCGGTGGCGGAGAACGTCGCCGCGCCGTCGTGGCGGCGGCTCGCCCGCTTCCGCTTCCTCATCTCGCGCCGCGCCGAGGCGATCGCATACCGCCGCTGGCACGAGGTGCTGTCGATCCGCTCGCGGAACGACCCGCTGCAGCCGATCGCGACGCTCTCCGGCGGCAACCAGCAGAAGGTGGTGCTCGCGCGCTGGCTCGAGCGCGGCTCCCCGCTTCTCGTCATGAACGAGCCCACGCGCGGCGTCGACGTCGGCGCGCGGGCCGAGCTCTACCGCTCGATGCGAGGCCTCGCCGCGGACGGAATCGGCATCCTCGTTGCCACGTCGGACTACGAGGAGGTGGTGCAGGTGGCCGACCGCGCGCTCGTGATGGCGAGGGGCTTGCCGGTCGCGGAGTTGACCGGGGACGAGATCACGACGCAGCGGCTCCTGACCGAGGCGGGCGGTTGAGCGAGACAGGCCACCAGGTCAACGTCGCCGCCCCGCCGGCGATCCTGCCCGAGGCGGCGCCCGCCGGCCGCGGCCGCGGCGTCCGCCGCCTCCTCGCCCGCGTCCCCGAGTGGGCGGTGCTCGTCGTCGTCCTCGGCGTGCTCGTCGCCGTCTTCTCGGCCCGCTCGCCCTACTTCTTCAACGGCGACAACTTCATCAACATCCTGATCGCGTCGGCCGTCGTCGGGATCATCGCGTGCCCCACGACGATGCTCCTGATCGCGGGCCAATTCGACCTCTCGGTCGGCGCGGGCGTCGCACTCGTCACCGCGATGTTCGCCACCTCGCTCGTGGGCGGGGACGGCACCTTCGTCTCCGTTCTGATCGGGCTCGCCGTCGGGATCGGGATCGGGGCGCTGAACGGCTTCCTCGTCACGGTCGTGGGGGTGAACGCGCTGATCACGACGATCGGCACGCTCGGCGCCATGCGCGCGTTCGCGTACATCCGGACGGACGGGCAGGCGATCGGCTTCAACGGGTTCACGACGCTCGGCATCGACCGGCCGTTCCTGAACATCCCGTGGATGGTCTGGATCTTCGCCTGCATCGTCCTGATCACGGCGTTCGTGATGAGGCGGACCACATACGGACGCGCGCTCTACGCCATCGGCGCAAACCCGACCGCGGCCCGGCTCGCCGGCATCCGCACGCGCTACGTGATCTTCCTCGGCTTCGTCATCTCGGGCCTCGCCGTGGGGCTGACCGGTCTGCTCGTCGCGTCGCAGACGGGCCAGGGGTCGGGCAACGCCGCGATCGGGCTCGAGTTCCAGGCGGTGACGGCGGTGATCCTCGGCGGCGCGAGCCTCGCCGGCGGCCGCGGCTCGATCGTCGGGACGATCCTCGGCGTGCTCGTGATCGGCGTGATCAACAACGGTCTCGTGCTGCTGAACGTCGTCTCGTTCTGGCAGGACGTCGTGCGCAACCTGCTGCTGATCGCGGCGGTCGCGATCGACCAGCTCAGACTGCGGATCGCACGCGAGTGACGTTCTCCGGCAAGCGCGCCGTCGTCACCGGCGCCGCCGGGGGGATCGGCGCCGCGGTCGTCGCGCTCCTGCGCGAGCGAGGTGCGGAGGTCGTCGACTGCGACCTCGCCGGCGCGACCGTCGTCGCGGACCTCGCGACCGCGGAGGGCCGGACGGCGCTCGCGGAGGCGGCGGAACGGTGCGACCACCTCGTCCTCGCCCACGGGATCGTCCGCACGAAGCCGATCGAGCAGACGACCGAGGAGGACTGGGACGCGGTCCTCTCCGTCAACGCCAAGTCGTTCTACTTCCTCTGCAAGCTGTTCGGGCCCCTGCTCTCGGACGGCGGGTCGATCGTGACGCTCTCGTCGATCTCGGCGCGTAGTGCGGCGTCGCTCGAGCAGTCCGTCTACTGCGCCTCGAAGGCCGCCGTCAGCTCGATCACCCGCACCTTCGCCCACGCGTACGCGCCACGCGGGATCCGCGTGAACGCGGTGCTGCCGGGGATCATCGACACGCCGATGCAGGAGCGCTTCCTCGAGGCGGCGGCGCGGGCGCGCGGAACGACGCCCGAGGCGCTGCACGAGGCGCGGCTGCGGATGGTGCCGCTGGCGCGCACGTCGCCGCCACGGGAGTGCGCCGAGACGATCCTCTGGCTGCTGAGCCCCGCGGCCGGCTACCTGACGGGGCAGCAGATCGCCCCCGATGGCGGCCTGACGATGTACTGAGATGGCGCGGGTCCTCGTCGGCGGCTTCTCGATGGAGGCGAACACGTTCGCGCCGGGCGAGACGACCCTCGACGACCTGCGGGCGCAGGTCTTCGGCGTCGGCGACGAGCTGCACCGCGACTTCATGGGCCCCGAGAGCGAGCTCTCGGGGGCGTGGTCGGCGCTCGAGGCGGCGGGGGCCGAGCTCGTTCCCTCGCTCGCGACGTGGGCCGGGCCCGGCCGGCCGCTGGCCACGGGGGTCCTCGACGAGCTCTCGCGGCTCCTGCTCGCGCCGCTCGACGGCTCGATCGACGGCGTCTACGTGATGCTGCACGGCGCGTGCGTGGCGCACGACGAGGACGACCCCGAGGGTCACGTCCTCGCGGAGCTGCGGGCGAGGCTCGGGCCCAGCCGGCCGATCGTCGCGAGCCTCGACTGCCACGCGAACCTGACGCCGCGGATGGTCGAGGCGGCGGACGCCTTCACCGCCTATCGCACGTGCCCTCACGTCGACACGAGGCGGACGGGCGAGCAGGCGGGGCGGCTCCTCGCCGCTGCGCTCTCCGGCGAGGTCCGGCCGGTCGCGGCGGTCGCGTCTCGGCCGATGATCACGCCGCCCGACCTCCACGACTCGAGCCGCGATCCCTTCCGCCGGCTGATGGCCCTGAACGACGAGCTCGAGCGCGACGGCGCGCTGGCGTCCTGCCTGCTGCCGGTGCAGCCGTGGGTCGACCTGCCCGGCCTCTCGTGGAAGGCCGTCGTGACCGCCGACGGCGACGCGACGCTCGCACGGCGGGCGGCGGAGCGGTTGATGGACGAGGCGTGGGCGGCGCGGCACGAGTTCCTGAGCGGCCGGCGCCCGCCGATCGACGACGCGCTCGCGGAGGCGCTCGAGGGCCCGCCGCCGGTCGTCCTCGGCGACGCCGGCGACGCGACGAACGGCGGGGCGATCGGCGACTCGACCGAGCTGCTCCGCGCGGTGCTCCGCCGCGGGGGCGGTAGCGTCCTGCTCTCGATCCGGGACGCGGATGCGGCGGCCACGGCGACGAAGGCCGGGGAGGGGGCGACGGTCGAGCTCGAGCTCGGAAGCGGCGGGCGCGGCGCCTACAACGAGCGTGTGCGCCTCGACGCGCTGATCGAGCGGCTCTTCGACGGCGAGGTCGCCTACACGCATCCCGTGAACGCCGGCTACCGGGCGGCCACGGGCCCGGCGGCGCTCCTCTCCGGACCGGGGGGCCTGCAGGTCGTCGTCCACTCGCGCAGCGTCGGCGTGATCGATCCGGCCCTCTACGTCGCGCTCGGCGCCGATCCGGCGCGGGCGGCGGTGATCCAGGCGAAGTCGCACGTCAGCTTCAAGGCCGGGTTCGAGCAACTCACGCCGCGGAGCGTCGTCGCCGAGACCGGCGGCCCGACGACCGGCGACCTGAAACGGCTCCCGTACGTCCGGCGGCCGCGCCCGCTCTACCCGTTCGAGGACGCGTAGTGGCGGAGCCAGGCCACGCACTGCTCGACGAGCTCGAGCTCGTCGGCGCCCGGCGCGAGCTGGCCGAGCTCCACGCAGATCAGCGGGTCGAGGTCGACCGCCCGGTACACGCCCAGCACGTCGCGTACCGCGACGACGCCTTCCCCGTACGGCACCGAGCGAGGTCCGGCAACGGGGTCGTTCCAGTCGGCGGCGACGTCCTTGAGATGCACCATCCGCGTCCGCGGCGCGAGGAGGAGGGCCGCGTCGTGGGGGTCGTCGCCGACCCGCAGCGCGTTCGCCGTGTCGAAGCAGACGGCGAGGCCCTCGACGCAGTCGAGCAGATCGACGATCTCCGCGGCCCGCAGGTCGGCGTGGTTCTCGAGCGCAAGCGTGACCCCGAGCTCCCGGGCGCGCGCCACGGCAACCCGGAGCCCTTCGACCGGCCTGGAACGAAGGCGCGGGCTCCCCGCCACGCAGCGGACGAGCCCGCACCTCATGTTCGCCGCCAGGTCGAGCCACGCGAGCAGGTCGTCGAGGCCGCCCTCGCTCGCGAGCCCGTGCGGGTGTCCCCACGCGAGCACGACCTCGAGGTCGGTGTCCGGAAGCGGAAGGTCGAGGAAGGCGGTCTCGAGCGAGACCGCGTCGACCCCGAGCTCGCGCGCGCGCTCGAGCACGTCGCGCGTGTCGAACCGGCGCGCAGGCGCCTCCTCGCCCGGCCGGACGTCGCCGAGCAGCCGGTGGTACGAGTAGCTGTCGATCCCGATGCGCAGGGGTCGCATGCTAGGGTCGCCGGCCCGTGAGGCTGGACGGGATCGAAGGGCGCGTGGCGCTCGTCACGGGCGGCGGCCGGGGCATCGGGCAGTCGATCGCCGAGACCCTGCGCGATCAGGGTGCGCGCGCCGCCGCCGGCGATCTCGTCGCACCCGTGCACGACGGCGTCCTCGGCGTCGAGCTCGACGTCACGTCGCCCGACTCGGTCGAGGCAGCCTTCGCACGGGTCGAGGAGGAGCTCGGGCCGGTCGAGCTGCTCGTCCTCAACGCCGGCATCTACGTGGTCGAGCCCTTCGAGCAGACGTCGCTCGAGTCCTGGCGGCGAACGATCGACGTGAACCTGACGGGCGCGTTTCTCTGCGCGAAGCGCGCCCTACCGGCGATGCGCCAGGCGGGCTTCGGCCGGATCGTGGCGATCGGCTCCAGCGCCGGCAAGACCGGCGGCAAGAAGCACGCGGCCGCCTATGGTGCGTCGAAGGCGGGGATCATGGTGCTGGCGAAGTCGATCGCGAGCGAGTACGCCGAGCACGGGATCACCGCGAACGCCCTCGCGCCGGCGCTGATCGACACGGACATGGCCGCCGGGATCCGCGACCTCGTCCACCTGATCCCCGTCGGCCGCCTCGGGCGGCCCGAGGAGGTCGCGGCGATCGTCGCCTACCTCTGCTCGACGCCCGCCGCGTACATCACCGGCGAGGTCATCGACGTCAACGGCGGCTTCCTCGTCGACTGACGCGATGCGGGTGGCGGAGCTTCCGGGCGTGGGCCGGCCGCTGCGCCTCGCCGATCGGCCGGTCCCCGAGCCGGGGTCGGGCGAAGCGCTCGTGCGCGTGCAGGCGTGCGGCGTGTGCGGCTCGGACCTCTTCCTGCAGGACGGCGGGTTCGGGCCGGGCGTCCGCTTCCCCGTCGTGCCCGGGCACGAGGCCGCGGGCGTCGTCGCCGCGGTCGGCCCCGGCGTCGCCGCAGTCGAACCGGGCGACCAGGTCGCCGTCTACTACATCGACGCGCCGGCGGACTCGATCTACGCGCTCCGCGGTCGGCCGAACATCGGCCCCTCGGTCGTCCGGATGGGAGTGGACGTCGACGGAGCGTTCGCGGAGTACGTCGTCCGGCCCGTGTCCACGCTGATCCAGGTCCCCGCGCCGGTCGATCCGCCCGCGCTCGCCGTCCTGACCGACGCCGTCGGCACGCCGTACCACGCCCTGGTCAAGATCGCGAAGCTCCAGCCCGGCGAGACGCTCGCCGTCTTCGGGATCGGCGGTCTCGGCAGCAACGCGGTCCAGATCGGGAGGCACGTCGGCGCGCGTGTCGTCGCGATCAGCCGGAGCGAGGAGAAGCTCGAGCTCGCGCGACGGCTGGGCGCCGACGAGCTCGTCCAGGCGGGCGGCGACGACACGGTCGCGCGTGCCCGCGCGGCGTGCGGCGGCGACGGTGCGGACGTGGCGATCCAGTGCGTCGGCTCGCCGGCCGTGGCCGAGCAGGCGATCGAGCTCGCGAGCTTCGGCGGCCGCGTCGTCGTGATCGGATCGTCGCCGGAGCCGTTCCGCGCGCGCGCGGTCGAGATCTGCTGGAAGGAGCTGGCGCTGCTCGGGTCGCGCGGCTTCACAGCCGACGACATCCGAGAGGTCGTCGACCTCTATCTCTCCGGCGCGATCGTCACCGACCACCTGACGACGCGGATTCGGCCGCTCGCCGAGGCGAACGACGCGCTCGACGATCTGCGTGGAGGGCGCGTCCTCCGGAGCGTCCTGGTGCCCTAGGAAAGGAGGAAGCCGTGAGCAGGATCTCAGGCGTCACGATGATCGTGGGAAGCGTTCCGCTCGAGGGCCCGGAGGAGGTCTTCCGCGCGTGCGCCTCGGAGCTCTCGCCGTTCCTCTCCGCGTATCCCGACGGCGAGACCGGGTCGCGGAAGTTCTGGACGTTCGGCCTCGCGGCGAACGTCTACTCGCACCACCCGGACCTCGAGGCCGTCAACGCGCCCGAGGGCGGGGAGGTCGTCCAGCCGGGCCCGGACGCGAGCCCGGAGGAGTGGAACCGCTCGTGGTGGACGTTCCGGCTGCGCGAGGGCGTCGAGTCGCTCACGTACGACCGCCTCCACTTCGCGCCCGCTGCTGTCGACTCGTACCGGATCTTCTCGCGCCTGCGCGGCGAGGGCGCGATCCCGGCCGGCGCGCGCTTCCAGGTCTCGCTCCCGGCCACGGGCTCCGCGGTGATGGGCTTCTTCGCGGTCTCCGACGAGTGGCCCGTCGTCTACGACGCGTACCGGCGCGCGGTCAGAGCCGAGGTAGGCCGCATCCTGGAGCACGTGCCCGGCGAGGACCTCGTGATCCAGTGGGACATCGCGAGCGAGGTGCGCGACATCCTCGCCGGCGACCGTCCGCTTCTGCCCTGGTCGCCGCAGACGTCGCTCGAGGAGAAGTGGGAGCGCCACCTCGGCGACATGGACGAGCTCTCGCGCGACATCCCCGACGAGGTCGCGCTCGGCTACCACTTCTGCTTCGGGACGTGGGGCGGGTGGCCGAAGTCCTACGCGGATGACGCCTCCGTGGTCGTCCGCCTCGCGAACGAGGCCGTCCGCCGGGCCGGGCGGCGCGTCGACTACGTCCACATGCCGGTGATGCCGGACGCGGGCGACGGGTTCTTCCCGCCCCTCGAGGGGCTCGCGATCGGCGACGCGAAGCCCTATCTGGGAATCGCGCTCGACGACGGGCTCGACGCATTCGAGCGGCGGGCGAGGGCGGCCGCGCGCCACCTGTCCGACTTCGGCATCGCCTCGTACTGCGGGTGGGGGAGGGAGCGGCCGGAAGACGTTCCGCGGCTCCTCTCCGATCTCCGGGCCTGCTGCGAGCGCTTCACGCAGGCGGAGCGCTAGGCGCGAGCTGCCTCGACGCCGAGGAAGCGCGCCACGCTCTCGACCGCGCCGGCGTGGTCGCCGGGCGTCGCCGCCGAGTGGTGGTTCGCGCCCGCGCGGCACCAGCGGGTCCACGCCTCCACCGCCGGGCCGCTCGAGAAGCGGAACGCGGCGTACGGCGTCCCGACCCCCGGCCAGCCCGTGCCCGTGAACTCGCCCGGCGCAACGACGTAGCGGTAGCCGGCCCGTAGCTCGGTGAAGCCGACGAGCGTCGCCGGCCCGGCGGGCGCCGCGAAGCACGCGCACGCGCCGCAGCGCGGATCGTCGTCGTACCAGAGGTTCCGGATCAGGCGCGGCCGCTCGCCCGCGAAGGCGAGGTCGTGCTCGCCCGAGCTCGCGACGACGAACTCGCCCGTCTCGTAGTCGAGGGACTCCAGCTCGTGGTACTGCGCCGCCCCACCGAGGAGCTTCAGGGTCAGCATCGCGACCGCCGTCACGATGTCTCCGGCGCACGCCCACGGCACGCCGCGCGAGGTTTGCCGGCCGAGCGCGAAGCACGGCGCGACCCCGACCTCCTCGCCGAAGCGGATCTCGGGGACGTGGCAGTTGATCGCGCCCGCGTCGAGCCGATGCCGCTCGACGAGGTCGTCGAGCGCGCACGCCGCCCGCAGCGACCGCTCGAGCACGTCGCCCTCAGCCGAGGCCTCCACGTCGTACAGCTCGCGCGTCTCCCGCTCGAGCTCCGCCACCCGCGTTCGGTCGACCTCGAGGTACAGCTCCCGCAGCTCGGCCGCCTCGATCCGCACCGGCTCGATCCCGGTCGCGGCTCGCAGCCGGTCGTCGTCGGCGTCGACGCACTCGTAGCCCTGGAAGACGGGGCCGACCCGGCCGATGCGCGAACGCCGCAGCCGCGTCGCCGCCGCAGCGGCCCGCAGCGCGTCGCAAACCGCGTCGAGGGTCCCGTCGTCGTCGACGGGCCCGACGGCGAGCTCGAACGGGCGGTTCTCGCGCACGAGCACGTTCGTGAGCATCGGCGTCCCCACGGTCGAGCCCTCGCTCGTGATCGCCGAGTGATCGAAGCTCGCGGGGATGCGTCGCTCTCGATGAACCGTCCAGACGACGACCGGCAGCTGCGGCGCCTCTCGCAGGGCTGCCATCGTGTTCGCCGGCATCACCGCGAGCGTCTGGAGGACGAGCAGCGCCTCGACGTCCTGCAGCCGCCTGCCGAGCGCGAGGCCGTCCTCGACGGAGGCCACCGTGCCGCGGACGGCCACCTCGACCCGCGAATCGAGCGCCGCCTGCACCCGGTCCGCGAGCGCCTCGCGGTCGGCGCGCAGGTCGTACGGGACGGAAGCTTCCCAGAACGTGCTGTACGGGACGACGAGGCCGACCCGCGGCCGCTCAGTCGAGATGCCAGACCTCCTCGTACCGGTAGAGCTCGCCGTTCTCGTCGGTCAGCGACACGATCACGTCCTCGAACCACTTCGCCCAGCGCGCGTTGACGTCGGTCGCGCCGATCTTCGCGAACGCGGTAGCCGCGTCGGGGTGGCACTCGACGTAGGCGATGATCGTGAGGCCGCGGCGGAACAGCGAGTAGTTCGCGAAGCCGGCTTCCTTGATGGCGTCGACGAGCTCCGGCCAGATCTCGTCGTGACGCCGCTTGTACTCGGCCTCCGTGCTCGCACGGATCTCGAAGGTGAAGCACGCACGTTCCACTCGAGCTCCTTTCGGAATCGGTACCGGTATCGTATGCTCCCGCCGGGAACGACGGATGGAGGGCGAGGTTGGCGACGACGGCTGGGACCCGGATCGAGTACTTCCCCGCACTCGGGCGGCGCACGCGGCTCGGGAGCTGGGAGGACCAGAAGATCTCGACGTACAGGAAGATCCGCGAGGCCGTCGAGGAACGTCGCTGGGACGACGCCGCAGCGCTCGGGAGCTACTTCGTCGACGAGGCGAAGGTCTGCTTCGCGATCTACCGGCAGTGGATCCCGGATCTCAACGGCTTCCTGGCCGAGAACGGCGTCTCCAAGGAGGACCTCGACTCCGTCAACGCCGAGATCGTCGCCAAGCTCGACCTCCCGGACGGCCGGGCGTGGGACGCGTTCCGGCAGTGGCACGACTTCACGTCGCGTGTGGAGGAGTTCGTCGCGCTCGTCCACCGCGAGCGCGGGCCGGAGGCGCTCGAGAAGCTCGACGAGCTCAAGGAGGTCTGGCGGCAGTGCCACGACCGCGACGTCGACCACACCTACGGGCTGATGAGCGAGATCGTGAAGCGGTTCGGCGAGAGCTCGATCGGCGCGATGTGGGACCGGGTGATCCTGCCGCTCTTCACCTGGCGCTACGAGAAGTTCGACATCGACAAGCATGCGTGGGAGGAGGGGCTCGAGACGCTGATGCTCGTCGCGTGCGAGGCGATGCGCGGCCACCTCGTCGGCCCCGAGCGAACCGGCGACTTCGAGCTGATCGAGACCGACGACCGCTACATCCTGCGCTTCGACCCCTGCGGCTCGGGCGGCCGGACGATCCGCGGCGACTGGATCGAGGGGACGCCGGCACGGATGGAGCCGCCGTACAACTGGACGGTCTCCCGGGAGGAGCATCCCTGGAACCACAACACGAAGGGCGTCTGCCACTACTGCACGCACTGCATCCGACTCATGGAGGAGCTCCCGATCGACCGCTTCGGCTATCCGGTGCGGGTCATCGATCCGCCGGTCTACCCGGACACGAACCGGGATCCGGCCGTCCGGCAGAGGTGCCAGTGGCAGATGTTCAAGGACCCGACGAAGGTGCCGGAGGAGTACTACGCCCGCGTCGGCCGCACCCGGCCGAGCGCGTTCGGCTCGAAGGCGATGGGCGCGCCGGACCTGCCGCCGCCGATGTCGGGGATGCCGGGCGCCGGCTAGCGCGTCATCCGGCGAGGTCGACTCGGGTCAACCGCTCGTGATTCGGCGACGATCCCGGTAACGTTCGCCTGTGGAGACGGAGCTGCAGGCGGAGACCGAGGGGCTCGAGGCTCCGGCCCGGCCGGGCATGCGGGAGGTCGCCGACCGCGCCGGCGTCGCGATGTCGTCGGTCTCGCGCGTCCTCTCGGGACACCCCGACGTCAGCCCGAAGATGCGGCGCGTCGTGATGGCCGCGGTCAGGGAGCTCGGCTACCAGCCGGACATGCTGGCCCAGGGCTTGCGGCGCGGGAAGACGTTCTCGGTCGGCTTCACGGTCTCCGACATCGCGAACCCGGTGCTGGCCCAGATCGTCACGGGCGCCGAGAAGCGGCTGCGTGAGTCCGGCTACTCGCTGCTGCTCACGAACTCGGAGGGCGATCCCGAGCTCGACGTCGAGCACATCTCGCTCCTCAAGCGCCGGCGGGTCGACGGGCTCATCCTCTCGCTCGCGGAGGAGAACCGCCCGAGCGTCGTCGCCGCGCTGCGCCAGGTGGGCGTGCCGGTCGTCCTCGTCGACCGGGACATCCCGGAGGGCGTCAATGCGCGGCGGGCGGCGTTCGACCATGCGGTCGGGATGCGCGACGCGACGCGCCATCTCGTCGAGCTCGGCCACCGCCGGTTCGCGCTGATCACCGGAGGCCCGGAGCGGCCGGCCCGCGAGCGGCGCCGCGCCGTCGAGGAGACGCTCGCCGCCGCGGGCGCCGGCGCCGTCTGCGAGATCTTCCCCGGCAAGTTCTCGGTCGAGCACGGGCGCACCGCCATGAAGGAGATCCTCGCCCGCGAGCCGCGCGCGACCGCGATCATCGCCGGCGGCAACATGCTGATGGAGGGCGCGCTCGTCACCCTGCACGAGGCGGGCGTCGAGGTGGGGCGGGACGTCTCCTTCGTCGGTTGCGACGACGTCGTCGTCGCCGAGGTGCACCAGCCGCCGATCGCCGTCGTCCGCCGCGACATCGAGGCGGTCGGGGTCGCCGCCGCGGAGCTGCTGCTCGCCGACCTCGAGCCGGTCGACGGCGGGGAGGAGACGCCGCGCGAGATCGTCTTGCCGACGGAGTACGTCGCCCGTCCGAGCGCGGCGCCGCCGGCCGTACCGTAGGTCCCTGCGGCGCCGGCGCCACGGCTACGGCCGGGCGAGCGGCGGCGAGGGCGGCGGCTGGGGGAGCGTGCCCGTGGCGAGCCAGCCCACGACCCGCGGGGCCTCGCGCTCGGGAAAGAGCGAGCGGACGAGGCGGACGCCCGTCTCGACGAGCAGCCGCTCCGTCTCCGGCGAGACCTGCGCCGGCAGGCCGTAGGTCTTGTTGCCGTACGCCGGCTCGTACCCGCCGAGCGGGTACTCCGCCGCGGTCGGCATGTAGGAGACGCAGCCGTTCGAGTAGCCGCAGTAGAAGGTCACGTCGGCGGGGCTCCGCTCCTTCACCGCGAGGCCGATCTCGGTGAAGACCTCGCCCGGCCCGGTCACGATCGCGGTGTCGCCGATCCGGATCGCGCACACGGGGCCGCGCGCGACGCGCCGGGGGTCGCCGCCGGCGATCTCGGCCTCGGTCCGCCGCGCCCAGCCGAGGCCGTGAAAGCGAAGGACCCGAAGCTCGCCCTCCGGGACGCCGCGCCCCTCGGCCTCCGCGACCTCGCGCTCGGCCCGCTCGCGCTCGGCCCGGATCTCCTCGAGCGAGGGCAGCGGCAGCAGCGGGAACTCGACCTCCTCCTCGAACGCCGCGAGCGTCGGCTCCGGGCCTTCGATCCGCTCCCACCGGAAGAGATCGAGCGGCGTCGCGGAGCCGAAGCCGGTCTGGACGAGTCGCCGTGGCCAGCCCGGCCGGTCGGCGATCGCGTGGAGGGCCTCGAGCGCAAGCCGGCGACCCGTCTCCACCGGCGAGCGGAGGTCGTCGTCGAATCCGACGAGCGGCATCACGTTGCCCGCCGCTCCCTGCAGGTACACGCACTCGCCTCCGGTTACCGCCCGGATCGTCTCGCGAAGCCAGCCGGGATAGTCCGGCGAGTAGCCGGGATACTCGACGCCGGTCGTGACCGTGTGCGCGCCGTACGCGACGATCGTCGCGATCGCGCTCCCGTCCTCCCGGACCGCCTGGAGCACCGGCACCGACCGGTCCACGAGCCCGTCGGGGTTCCAGCCGATCCTCCGGACGCGGCCGTCGTCGTCCCGCTGGCGCCGGTTGATCGCGAGCTCCGCACGGCCGAGCCCCGAGCGGACGGACGCACGCTCGAGCGCCTCGAACGCGCGGGCGCAGGTGTCGACGATGGCCTCGTGCAGCCGCCCGATGTAGGCGAGCGTGGCTGCGTCCGGCTCCGGGTCGCGCTCGCCGAACGAGCCGTAGATCGTGCGCCCGCCGGGCGGGGCGTGGTGCGTGTGGTTCCAGTTCAGGAGCACGCCCGCGCGTGCTGCGCCGGTCGCCGCCGAGATCCGGTCGCGGAGCTCGTCGACCTCCGGCGACTGGATCGCGAGCGTGTCGACGCCGCAGACGACGACCCGGGTCGAGTCCCGCTCGAACGCGGCCGCCGTCACCTCGAGCGGACCGAGCCGCTCGCGCGCCGGCTCGACCCGTCTGACGACGCCGACCAGCGGGAGTCCGAGCGGCGGGTCGACGTTCGTCGCTGCGGCGCCGGCACGGAAGCTCACGGCCGGATCGTAGTTGAGAAGAGGAATCGGTTCCGGTAACGTCACCGACCATGAGCTCGCCGGTCACCTTCGCGCGGCGGGTCGTCGTCACCGGCGCCGCGAGCGGCATCGGCAAGGCGACCGCGGTCCTCCTCTGCGAGCGCGGCAGCGACGTGCTCGCGGTCGACGTCGACGAGGAGGGCCTCGCCGGCGCGGCGGCTGCGGGTGCGGAGACGATCGCGTGCGACCTGGCCCGGCCCGACGATCGTCAGCGCCTGTACGACGCCGCCGGCGAGACCGACGGCCTGGTCAACGCCGCCGGGATCATCCGCGTCGTCCCGGTTCCGGAGGTCACGGAGGAGGACTGGGACGCGATCCTGGCCGTCAACGTCAAGGCCCTCTTCTTTCTCGCGCGCGATTTCGGGCTGCGGATGCCGGGCGGCTCCGCCATCGTCAATCTCTCCTCCGTCGCCGGGAAGAACAACGCCTCGACGGAGGCGCTCTGCTACGGCGCCTCGAAGGCGGCCGTGCTCGCGATCACCCGCGGGCTCGCGCACTACCTCGGCCCGCGGGGCGTGCGCGTCAACGCCGTCCTCCCGGGGATCACGGACACCCCGATGCAGGACAAGTTCCTCGCCGAGGCCGGCGCGATCCGCGGCGTGGCGCCGGAGGCCCTGCACGAGCAGCGGCTGAAGTCCGTGCCGCTGCAGAACCGCGGCAGCGAGCCGCGCGAGCTCGCGGATGCCATCACGTTCCTCCTCTCGAGCTCGTCGACCTACGTCACCGGCCAGGCGATCGCCGTCGACGGCGGCCTCGTCATGTACTGATGGTCGCGAGGCCGCAGCGGAACATCTCCGGCAGCACCAGGCCGTTGCCGACGACGCTGACCTGGTCGGAGACGCTCGGCAAGCGCGTCCGCACCGGCGATTGGCAGGATCAGAAGGTCTCGACGACGCGCAAGATCCGGGAAGCGATCGAGCAGGGCGAGTGGGAGCTCGCCGCCCAGCTCGTCGACTACTGGATGGAAGAGGCGAAGGTCGTCTACGTCATCTACCAGGTGTGGGACGAGGGCTTCGTCGCGTACCTGCGCTCCAGGGGTGTGCCGGACGGCGAGATCGACGCCGAGCTCGGCCGCCTCCGCGCGCTGCTCGCGTTCCCCGACGGCGCGCCGTTCGAGACGACGCGGCGCTGGGAGACGCTGGGCGCCGAGGCGGGGCTGCTCGCGAACCGCCTCCGCGCCTACGAGACGACGGCCGGGAACGCGTTGCAGGCGCTCGACGAGCTCCGCGAGGCCTGGCGCCAGCTGCACGACCGCGGCGCCGACTTCCAGGCCGGCATGCTCACGTACATCGCGCGCCGGTTCGGCGAAGCGACGATCGAGGAGGCATTCGCCAGTGTCCTCGAGCCGTACCTCCAGGAGCGCTACAAGCCGTTCGACGTCCGCGAGAAGCCGTACGAGGACACGCTCGAGCGGAACCTCTACCTGTCCGTCGAGGCGATGCGCGGCCATCTCGTCGGCCCGGCCCGAGACGGCGACATGGACGTCGACGAGTACGAGGACCGGTTCGTGATCAGCTTCGACCCGTGCGGCTCGGGCGGCCGTCAGCAGCGCGGCGACACGATCGAGGGCACGCCCTCACGCGCCGAGCCGCCGTACGACTTCGGCGTCACCGAGCAGGAGCACGACTGGGCCTGGAACGAGAAGGGCGTCTGCTACTACTGCTCGCACTGCTGCTTCGCTCTCGAGTACTGGCCCGCAAAGCACTGGGGCCACCCGCTGCGCGTCGTCGACTCGCCTCTCTACCCGCACGAGACGAGCGGCTCGTCCCCGAAGCGGTGTACGTGGACGATCTACAAGTCGCTCGAGGCGATCCCGGCCGAGGCGTACGAGCGAATCGGCCTGCGGAAGCCCGAAGGCTAGACGCCTTTCATCTCCGCCACGGCTGTGTGGCCGCGGGCTCCTCCCAGCTCTGGATCGACGGCTGGAGGAGCCCAGCTCGCCGGGGTGGATCACGTTCGCCGTTCCGCCGGCGCCCGCGAGATCTGCGGCCTCGTGCTCATGGGAGTGCATCAACCTGCCGGTTACCAGTGCCGCCACTCCCTCACAGGGTTACCGGTCACGGCAGTAGGATCGGGGTGTGGAACAGCTTGATCGAGTCGAGCCCGTGCTCATGGTGCGGGACGTGAGCCGAGCCTTGGCTTTCTATGCCGAACTCGGGTTCGAGGAGGTCTTTCGCGACGACGAACACGCACCGAAGTTTGCGTTAGTGGCGCGCGATGCGGCGTGTCTTGCGATGCAGTGGCACGACTATGAAGGCGTTACCGGCGATCGACCTGTCCTTCGGTTTCCGGCGCAAGACGTTGACGCCTTATCGGAGGAGTTCGGGGGGGTTACCGATCGCACCGAGGTCGCCGAGACCAGCTGGGGCACACGCGAGTTCCACGTGCGCGATCCGGACGGCAACGGCCTGCAGTTCTACGCCGACCTGTAACTCCCACTTGACATCGATGCTCTCTTCCCGCACGCGGCATGCCGCCCAACACGTTTGGCTGCGAGCAGTCGTGGGCGTCGTCACAGCGCGCACCTTGAGCGCGACACCGCGCATTTCCACGGTGATAGCGAACCGGAAGAACTCGCCGCCGCTCCTCCCGCCACTTGGTGAAGAGCTAGCTCCTTCCCCCGGATAAACGTCGGCGGGAGCTGGTCGTAGTTGGGGGAAGTAGCTGTCTTCGCGGTTCGCCTTTGTCTTCTGTATCTGAGTTTCCCGATCGCTGACCATCGGCTCAGGCGTATCGCTCGTAGGTCTCGGTGTTGTAGAGGAGTACCGTCCAGCCTGTCCGGGTGGGCTCGCCTTCTTTGCCTTTCGGGCGGCTGCGGCGGAGCCCGTGCCGGCGTTTCAGGTGCGAGATCTGGCCTTCCGGGCGATCGCCGCTCGAGCGTCGCCAGCGCCTCGCTGCTCGCCTTGGTCTGGAACCCGCCGTCGAGCGTGACCTGCCGCGGCGAGAGACGAAGCGGCCTCAGCTCCGCCACCGTCGTCGGCAACAGCTCGTTCTCGCCCGGGTTGCCGGGCGCCGAGGCGAGCGGCAGGATGAAACCGCGTGTCCCCGATGCCGATCTCGCGGCAGTCAAGCCCGTCGGGGAGATAGTCGCCAGCGCCCGAATCTGCTGGCTGGTCTGGTCGTCTTCGCGGTCGTCAGAGATGCGGGGAGCAGCCGATCGTGTCCGACGCGCGAAATCAGCAGCTCGTTCCTGTGCGCCGCTGGGATCGCCGCGAAGTGCTCGGAGTCCGGCGGTCCGTCGAGGGTGGCAACGTACGGCTTGCCGCGGCCTGCTCATCTCGCGAACCAGGCTCTCGAACCCGACCTGCGGCACGATGAACAGCATCCGGCAGCCGGCCGCGCCCACCGCGCTGCGCTGCGCGTCTCTCGCGGGCCGAAGACGTCGCTTGCGTACGCTCGATCGGGCGTGGCCGTCCAGGATCGAAGTCCTAGAACTCTGTTACGTTCGACTGTGTGCCCGGCGGAGCTCCCGGCCGTGCGCCCGCGACGCGGCCGGCCGGGGCTCGCTCGTCGGGCGCACCTCGCCGTCATCCGTAGTTCACCCGGATCGGTGTCCGCTGTCGCCACGATGCCCGCCGCGGCGGCCGGGGGTGACGCTGGCCGCGTTGGCACCGACGGGGAGGAGCGACGATGACGACTGCGTATGCGCCGGAGGAGACGGCACGTGTTCCGAGGAGCGACGAGCTGACCCGGCACGAGCGGCTGCTCTCGCGGCTCGGCGAGCGTGGGCATCTGCTTGAAGCTCAGCTCCGGGCGCTTGACCGCGAGTTCGCCGGCACCGTCTCCAGGAGTCGGATCGTCTCGGCGAGCGACGACGTCCTGGAGCAGCTGATCGCCCAGGCCCGGTTCACCCATTTCGTACCTGTTCTCGCCTACCGCTACACGAGGGAGCGGCTGATGGCGCAGGCGAGCCGGGCCGACGCGTAGCCGCGGGCTACCGGCGGTCGAGGAAGACGAGCAGTCGCGGGTCGTCGAGGCCGGTCAGTTCGATGTCGGCGTCGGCCGGTTGTCCGTCCGACGGGACGTAGACGACCGCCAGCCCGGCGTCTCGCGCGGCGCGGACGCCGATCGGGGAGTCCTCGAAGGCGACTGAGCGGGAGGGTCGGAGCGTCTTCTTCCACGACGCCTGGGCCGTCGCGGGCGAGGCCGCGCCACACCTGGACCAGGCGTCGCTCGCCTTCCTCTGGCCCGTCGGCGGCGTCTGACCAAGCGACCACTTCGGCATCCTCGTCGACGTCGACCTCGGCCCGGATCCGGAAGCGGCGGCCGCCCTCGAGTGCCTGCTGGGCAGATAGATGGTCGGCTCGGCGAAGGTGTTCGTGCGGTCGGCCGCAGCGGTCGTGCGCGTCGCCACGGCGCTCAGGCCATGGACGTGGGTCGGCACGCCGATCACAAGCAGGTCGGCCTCCCCGGTCTTCGCGGGGTCGATCGTGCAGACGGAGCCTGCGTTGACTTCCAGCCCGTGGTCGCGGACCGACGTCGCGATTGCCTCGCCCACCGCCGCTGTGTTGCCGTAGAGGGATTCGTAGACGGGGTCGGCCTGCGGAAAAACCGAGAACCGAGCTCCGACCTGCGGCTGACATCTGGCGCGCGGGGAAAGCCACACGACGGTGAGGGTGCGCACGGATGCGGCACGGTCAACGGAATGGCTAGTGTCGCGGCGATGTGCAGGGACAACGAGGTGCGGGCGGTGGCGAGGTATGAGCGCGACCGCCGATAGTCCGCTTGTGGGGCGGTCGCCGGTGCGCCTGGAGGGGGAGCTCACGCTGCCTCTGTCTCGCTGGCTCTGGCTCGTGAAGTGGTTGCTCCTGATCCCGCACTGGATCTGCCTCGCCTTCCTCTGGCTCACGTTCGTCCTCGCGACGATCGCGGTCTTCTTCGTCGTCCTGTTCACCGGCCGCTATCCACGCGGACTCTTCGGCTGGAACGTCGGGGTGCTGCGCTGGACGTGGCGGGTCGCCTTCTACGGCTACTCCGCGCTCGGCACCGACCGCTATCCGCCGTTCACGCTCGCCGAGGTGCCCGACTATCCTGCGCGGATCGAGGTCGACTACCCGGAGCAGCAGCGGCGCGGTTTGCCGCTGATCGGCTGGTGGCTGCTCGGGATCCCGCAGTACGTGATCGCCGGCCTGCTCACCGGCGGCGGCCTCGGCTGGGGCCGGTACGGCGGCGGCGTCACCGGCGTGCTCGTCTTCGTCGTCGCGGTCCTGCTCCTGTTCAGGGACCGCTACCCGGGCGACGTCTTCGACCTGCTGATGGGCTTCAACCGTTGGGTCTTCCGGGTCTGCGCCTACGTCACCCTGATGACGCCGGACTACCCGCCCTTCCGGCTCGATCCGGGCCCGCACGAACCCGCGTAGCGTCTTCCCGTTCGCCCGCGGGTTTCGCGCGACCTCGTGACGCATCCGTAGTTCCTCCCGATCCGCGTCCGCTGCGGCCACGATGCCCGCTGGCCCGCCCCTGGGCGATGCTGGCCGCGTTGCCGGTGAGAAGGAGGAGCGACGACGACGGCGTGCGCGCGAGAGGACACGGCACTCACGGAGCGCGGCAACGGGGCGGACGCGCGTGACCTGCTCGACCGGCTGCTTCGGCTGCGGGCCACGGTGTCCGACGAGGGCGAGGCACAGCTCTCGTGCCGGCGACCGCGGATCTCGCCGATCGAGTTCGAGCAGAGCGCTCTCAACCTGGCGCATTACCTGGCCCTGCGACGCTTCGACCTCCGCGACCTCCAGGCGCAGCTGATGCCGCTCGGTCTCTCCTCGCTCGGCCGTTGCGAGGCGCGCGTCCTCCCGAATGTGGACGCGGTGATCGCGACCCTGGCGCAGCTCTGTGACGCCGACGCGCGGGTCACCCGACCGGATGCCGAGGCGTTCTACCGCGGACACGGCCTGCGGCCAACCTGCTCTTCGCCTTGGTCTCGCGCCGCTACGAACGCGGGTCGATCGCCGTCACCTCGAACCGCGGCTTCGAGCAATGGGGCGAGATCCTCGGCGACGCGATGGTCGCCGCCGCCCTGATCGACCGGCTCGTCCACCACGCCACCATGATCACCCTCAAAGGCAAGAGCTGCCGCCTGCGCCAACGCGGCACCGGCATCGCGCCCGCCGCTCAGGCTCCGTCGCTACGCGACTCCGCCTGACCGGCGGCTACCGACCTGACACGGTGGTGCACTTTTCGACGCCTGAAAGTGGTGCGCACTTTTCAGCGCCGCTTGACACCGGTCGACAGGGACGGCGCCCGGCTGGGCGCTGGCGGGCCTGTCGAGGACCGGCTAGGCTTCCTCGGCGGGCCTCAAGCGGATCGGCTCGCGGCGTATGGGCGGTGGTTCACACGAACCGACCCCGCCAAGGTTCCACCCTCAGCAACCGGGTTGGAGTGGCTTCGGCCGGCGACGCGTTGAGCTTGGGGAGTGGTCGAGATGGAGATGCGGATCGTTGTGGAGGACGCGCCTAGCGCGTTCGCGCTCGCGGCGCGGATGAGCGCGGTCTTCGGCGCCGAACGTGTTTCGCTCGGAAGCGACCGCCAGGAGGTTGAGGTCGAGCTCGAGCGAGGGTCGGATCGGGCCATAGTGCACGTGGTAGACGCGGTCGAGCGCTGGCTCGACGAGGTTCGCGTCGGGTGGGCCGAGCTCTGGCTGGGCCACCGTTCGTACCGATCGACGAGGTCGCTCCCGCCGTTCGAAAGCTGGCAGTGATCGGGCCGCGTGCTCTCACGGGTCGTCCTTCCCGACTCCAACTTCGGCCGTGGCACGCCGCACGCCGGATCACAAACCGATTGGAGGAACCATCGCCATCCGTGACTTCAACTCCAACCGAGCGCGCACCAACGATCGCAACGCGGCGATCGGCATGACGACCTTGACGGGGATCGTGACCGAACTGGGCTCGAACGGGTTCGGGTTCATCTCGCCCGATCACGGCGGCGGCGATCTCTGGTTCCGACAGAGCGGCCACACCGCCTCGCCAGCGCAGCCGCTCTCGGGGAGCGACGCGGTCGAGTTCGACCTCCGTTTCGGCCGGTTCTGCCCGGAGGCCGTCAACGTCCGCCCCCTGGCCCGGGACGTCTGACGGATTCAGATCGGCAGGGGCGCGTGAAGGGAAAGCTCACGAGAGCCCTTTGACGAAGATCACGCCGACCTGGTTGTCGGTGAGCTCGCCGGTGTCGCTGATGAAGAAGTTGGAGGTGATCCGGCCCTCGGCGTCCTCGAACTGGCCCTCGCCGGTCGCCACGCGCCACATGACGGTGCCGTGACGGAGGTGGGGGTCGGGCGAGGGGCCGAGCACGCCCGCCCCGACGCTGCAGAGGTGGAGCGTGTGGCCGGTGCTGAAGACGATCGTGCCGGTCTCTTCGAAGGTGGTCGCGTCGGTGAAGCAGAGCCGCGACCTGAAGCTCGCCTCCTCGCCTGGCGCCGGCTCGAAGCGGCCGTGCACGCCGTCGCCGTCGATGGTGGTCAGGAGCGCTCCGCTCGGGGCGGTCATCGCCTTGCTCAGAACGCGAGGAGCGAACGGCGTGGCTTCGCCGCGGAACTGCATCGAGTACACGAGCGGCTTCACATCGCAAATGCTGAGCCAGGAGGGGCCGTCGTCGCGTCGGGTAACTCCCTAGTCTGGGGTCCGGTGAGGCTGATCGGGCGCCGGGAAGAGCGCTTGCGCATCGACCGCCTGCTCGGCGACGCGGCGAAGGGGCGCAGCGGCGCGCTCGTCCTGCGCGGCGAGCCGGGGATCGGGAAGAGCGCACTGCTCGCCTACGCACTCGAGCGGGCCGGCGAGCTGGAGACGCTGCACGCCGTCGGCGTCGAGGCCGAGGCGGAGCTGCCGTTCGCGGCGCTGCACGCCCTGCTGCTCACGAAGATCGACCTGCTCGACCTGATCCCCGAGCCGCAGGCGCGCGCGCTGAGAGCGGCGCTGGCGCTGGGTGCGGCCGAGGAAGGCGACCGCCTGGCGGCGTACGCCGGCACGCTCAGCCTGCTCGCCGAGGCGGCCGAGCGGAATCCCGTGCTCGTCGTCGTCGACGACGCACAGTGGCTCGACCGGGCCTCGGCCGAGGCGCTGGTCTTCGCCGCCCGCCGACTGGCGGGCGAGGAGATCGCATTCCTGTTCGCCGCAAACGACGCCGGCGGGGCCTGGTTCCAGGCGGAGGGCCTGCCCGAGCTCGCCGTCGAGGGGCTCGATCGCGATTCCGCGCTCGCGCTCGTGCGAGGGCGCTCGGAGCTGCTGGCCCCTTCGGTCGCGGACATGCTCGTCGCGGAGACGCGCGGCAACCCGCTCGCCCTTGTCGAGCTGCCGGGGCTCCTCAACGAGGCTCAGCTCGCGGGGCAGCAGCCGATCGAGCGGCCCCTGCCGATCGGCCGCCGCATCCGAAGCGCCTTCCTGCTCCGGGCAGCCGCGCTGCCGCCCGCGACCCGGCGGGCCCTGCTCGTCGCTGCGGCCGGCGAAGGGGCCGGCCTGAACGCCGTCGCGGAGGCGGCCACCCGGCTCGGCTGCGAGCCGAGGGCGCTCGACGCCGCCGAGGCCGCCGGGCTCGTCGAGCTTGCCGCAGGCACGCTCGCCTTCCGTCACCCGCTCGTGCGCTCTGCCATCTACCACGCGGCGGCCCCGCCGGAACGCCGCGCCGCCCACCGCGCGCTGGCCGCGGTGCTCGGCGGCGACCGGCGCGCCTGGCAGCTTGCCGCGGCTGCAGAGGGGATCGACGAGGAGGCCGCGGTGGCGCTCGAGGAGGCAGCCGAGCGGGCGGGGGCCCGCGGAAGCTACGCCTCGCAGTGGCGGGCGTACGAGCGGGCTTCCGAGCTTTCGGCCGGCGGCGACGCCCGCGCCCGCCGGCTGCTCGGTGCGGCTCGCGCCGCCCACGGAACCGGCGAAACCGCGCGGGCGATCGAGCTGGTCGAGGCGGCTCTGCCGCTCGCCTCGAACCCGCTCGTGCACGCAGACCTTCGGCACCAACAGGCGGCGCTGGCCGCCGCGCAAGGGCTCCGGTTCTCGGAGGCCGCCGTCCTCGAGGAGGCGCGTGGCGTCGCCCCGCTCGACCCCGAGCGTGCCGCCGGGCTGCTCGGGCTGATCCTGGAGAGACGACTGTCCGCGCTCGACACAGGCGCGGCGCTCGAGCTCGCCGAGCAGCGTGCGGCGATGTGCGCCTCGCAGAGCCCCGAATGGAAGCTGCGCACGCTCGGGGACCTCCTTTGCGCCCGCGCCGTCCGCGGCGACGCCGAGGGAGCGCTCGAGCTGCTGCCCGAGCTGCTGACGGACGCCGAGCGGGCGGCCGAGCAGGCGCCGGCCCTGATCTGGCTCGAGCGCTACGAGGACGCCCGGCGGGCGCTGGCCGTCGGCCTCGAACGCGCGCGGGCGCACGGCAGACCGCTCCAGATCGCCTGGAGCCAGGCCTGCACGGCGATGCTCGAGCTCAGCTCCGGTCGGGTGGTCGTCGCGCTTGCCGCCGCGTCGGAGTCGGCGCTGCTTGCGGAGCAGGCCGGCGCCGAGTACCTGCTCGCGCTCAACCTGCCGACGCTGATGCGGATCGCGGCGATCCAGGGACGCGGCGAGGCCTGCGGCGAGTACGGCGCGCTGGCCGAGCGGCTTGCGGCGAAGCGCGAGGACGAACGCGCTCGCGCCGGCGCCCGCATCGCGCGCGGCTTGCTCGCGCTCGGAACGGGCAGGCCGGAGGAGGCGATCTCCGAGCTCGAGCAGGTCGCCTGGCTCGCCGAGCGAAACGGGGTCGGAGAGCCGAGCGTGCTCCCCTTCGCGGGCGACCTGGTCGAGGCCTACATCCGGCTTGGCGAGCTCGAGGCCGCCCGGCCGTTGCTCGAAGCGTTCCGCGGCCGCGCCCGCATGCTCCAGCGCGGATGGGCTCTCGCAGTCGCTGCGCGCTGCGCCGGCCTCCTCGCCGAGGAGGACGAGGTCGATGCTCGGTTCGCGGAAGCGCTCGAGCTCGGCGAGCGGGCCGGCTCGCCGTTCGAGCGTGCACGCACCGAGCTCTGCTACGGCGAGCGCCTGCGTCGAGTCAACCGCCGCAAGCAGGCACGCCTGCACCTGCGCATCGCGCTCAACGCCTTCGACGAAGCGGGCGCCGCACCCTGGGCGGAGCGCGCCCGCGCAGAGCTGCGGGCGACGGGCGAGACCGTGCCGCCTCGCGATCCCTCCGCGCCCGAGCGGCTGACCCCGCAGGAGCTCCAGATCGCCCTCCTCGTCGCCGACGGCAAGTCGAATCGAGACGTCGCCGGGGCGATGTTCGTGAGCCGGAAGACGGTCGAGTACCACCTGACCCACATCTACCGCAAGCTCGACGTCCACTCGCGGGCGGCGCTGACGCGCCTCTTCGCCGCGAGCGGCGCCCCGTCCGCCGCCGCGCCTCTCTGACGCCGCGCGACGCGCGAACTAGGGAGATACCCGACGCGATCGGCCTGCCGGTTGGGTCAACATGGACTACCAGCCTGATGACGGCCCAGTCCACGGCCGACCTCCCGGGCCTCGCGAAGAGGACCCCGGAGGCAACTCCCGCCCCAAGCGTCTAACCGGACCTTTGCCAATGCTGTTCGAAGGAGGCCCCATGGCCGAAGCACTTGCACCCACCGTCGCTGACATTCGCGGGCGGAGATCGTCAGGCGGCCGTGCAGAGAGATTGCGCATGGAGAGGGAGAAGGTGTTGTTCGCGCTCGTGTTCGTCGTCTTCTTCGTGCTCCTGGCGCTGGGCCTGAGCTGAGAGGCCGCACCGATCACCCGACCTTGCCCGGACACGGTCAGGCCGGTTTCACCGTCACCGAAACAGTGGCCGGCTCGGTCTCGGATACGCTGTACGGAGTCACGCGGGGCCGTAGCAATCGGTCCCGCCGGCGATCCTCCCTCAGCGGACCGGGCTGGAGCGGTTTCTGGTCGGCCGCAACGGTCTGGTCGGCGGCCATGATGTTGTCTGCCGGGAGGACACGATGAGTGACATGCACCTAGCGGAATCGAGCGGGACGGGCGGCCTGGACGGGTTTCAGCAGCTCCGCGTTCTGATCGCCAACGAGAAGCGCGAGCGGCTGGAGCTGCTCGCCCAGGTGGTGATCGGGCTCGGCCACGACGTGATCGCCCGCGAGATCTACGTCAAGGAGGTCGGATCGGCGACCGCGCGGGAACAGCCTGACATCGCGATCGTCGGGCTCGGGCTCTCCTCCGAGCACGCGCTCGAGTTGATCGCGGAGATCGTCCGTGAAGCCTCGTGTCCGGTGATCGCGCTGCTCCACGCCAACGATCCCGCGTATATCCACGAGGCGGCGAAGCGGGGCGTCTTCGCCTACATCATCGAGGGCACGCCCGAGGAGCTGCAGAGCGCGATCGACATCACGCTGCAGCGCTTCACGGAGTACCAGAACCTGCAGGGGGCCTTCGGCCGTCGCGCCACGATCGAGCAGGCCAAGGGCATCTTGATGGCCCGCCACTCGATCAACGCCGACAAAGCCTTCGAGGCGCTGCGGAATCATTCCCAGCACAACGGCCGCAAGCTCGTCGACGTCGCCGCGGCGATCGTCGAGAGCCACCTCCTGCTACTGCCGCCGCTCCCGGAGACGGCTGCGTCCCGGGCGCCATCCCTGAACGGCTCGCCACCCGGTGGCGCTTCCCGTCTCCGCAGGGGACTGGACCGCCCGCAGGGAGACACGACGACATGAACAGGGTCTCGACTGCGACGGAGAGCAGGCGAGCAGTGACGGTCGAGAGAGCCGAGCCGACGGCTGCGACCCGACTTTCCGGGCAGATGAGACGAGCGCGCACAGCGCTCGAGGCCGGCCGTCATGGTGAGGCGCTCGACGCCCTTCGCGGCACCCCGCTAGACGCGTTTCGGCTCGAGGACGTTTCGAGCCTGGAAACGATCAGAGCGCTCGCCACCGAGGTGACCGAGCAGGCGCCGGACGCCTACGACAGAGCACGCGCCAACGAAATCAGGCGTGCGGCACAGAGCTATCGGTGCCGCTCGTGGCGCACCACGAAGGCGATCGGCCCGATCTGAACGTCTCCGGCGCAATGGCAACTCGAGGGAGGTTCGACCGGTGAGCGACGTCGATGATCTACGGCAGCGCCGGAGGGCGCTCGAGACACAGCTGGGCGCTCTGCGCCGGGAACGAGAGCTTGCCTTTCGCGCGAACGGCGACGAGCTCGTGCAGCAGCGGGCCGGGGTGAGGCACCACGACGCGGGGGAGATGAAGGAGTTCGCCGCGAACGAGGCTTCGGGCGGCCCGGCCATCGCCGACCTCGGTCGCCAGATCGAGCTCATCGACGAGGAGCTCGCCCGTGACCACAGCAATGGGCTCACGGGCACGGGGCGCCGCGTCCTGAGGTGGCTGCGCAAGTAACGCCCGGACCGGCTGCCTTCCGGCGGTCCTCGAGAACGACGAAGGGCCGCCGTTCGGGCGGCCCTCGTTTGGAAAGAGGCTTGGCCGAGCTTCCGCTGTCAGCGGCGCTGCTCTGGTTCCGCCGTGCGTGGTGCGGCGGCAGCTGTCACCTCTAACGTCGTTGGCGCCGCGGCTCGGCCCTGTGGCCGGCTCCGAACGGCCTCGCCGGGCGAGACCCAGCGGGCTTCCTCGAGCCGCCACGTCTCGGTGCTCGCTCGCGCAGGCTGTTCGCTCGAAGCGGCTTCTCGACGGCGCGCCCTGCCGGCCTTGAGGTCGAGATGCTCCCGGATCGTCTCTGCAAACGACGTCGCGACCGCCGCCTTCTCCCGGGTCGAGGAGTCGGCGCGATCGCCCACCTCGCGATCCGAAAACCCTGCCAGGCCGGTCCGTTGAGCGAGACGCCCGAACAGCCTCATCGAAGGTGCGCCTTGATCGCGGTGAACCAGTCGGGCGGCGGCGCGCGTCTGGCTGGCGGAACCGCGGCCTCCAAGATTCGCGAGGAGGCGCCGAGAACGAACGAGGCGCCTGCCAGTTCGCGGAACTCGCGACTCTCGCCCGCGGTCGCGACCGCGCTGATCAGGCTGTCGAAGCGATTCCGCAACCCCGCTTGCGAGACGCCCAGGTCGCCGAGGAGCTGTTCCAGGCTCGTCAGGTCCGCTCCCGCAGGCCAGGCGCCAAGTCCGTACGCGAGCAGCACGACCGGATCTTCGCTACTTGGCAAGTGCGCACCGCCGCTCGCCCGCTCTGCCTTGAGAGCCTGCACAGCTTTCCGCACGAGCTCGCCGCCGCCAGCCACGACGTCCCCGGGCGAAGAGAGCGCCTCGGAGGCCACCTGATAGCCCTGCGCGGAGACTGCTCGCAGCTGGACTCGCCAGCGACGGGCAGATCGTCTCAGCTCGGCAAGAGTCCGGTAGCGCCGCAAGGCCCGAATCGCGTCCTGCCTGTCTGCTCCGATCAGCCTGCGTCCACGCGGGCGGCCGTTCGGAACGAGGAGAACCAGCAACTGGTCGAGCCTGCGCGCGAACGGGTGTCTCCCCTTTTGCGAACTCTGGTACCAGAACAGGAGAACCCAGATCTGAACCAACAACAGCAAGCCCAGCCCGCTTGGCGCGACAAAGAGAATCACAACGACCTCCGAAGACCAACGACCGCAGGACGACACGAACACCGTCCAGTTGCTAGGGCGGCACTGACCTTCAGCAGAGAAAAACTCGGGCTCTACGAAAAGCTGACGGAGCCGGGAGCTGAGGCTCGCAACGATCGTAGCACGGATAACAAGACGACAGGCGGCCACCCCGGGAAAGACTAGGGAGATACCCGACGCGATCAGCCTGCCTGGTGGCGCACGATGGGTTCATCGAAACTGATTGGAGTAGCTATGCCCGCTGGAAGCTCGGCCGCAGCCGACAAGACCGTTCCGATCGAGCTTCGCGCCGCGGCGCCTCTCGAGTCGCGCGGCCAGCGCGCCATCCGGCACGGTCGCCGGGCGCGTCTCTATGCCTGGGCCGTCCTGTTCGTCGCGGTGCTCGTCGTCCTGATCGTCCTGATCGCCGCGAACGTTCGCTCGGTCAAGGTCGACTGGGTCCTCGGCTCGACGCACGCCTCGCTGGTGTGGATCGTCCTCGCCGGGACCGTTCTGGGCTGGCTGCTCGGCATGACCACGAGCGTCCTCTTCCGCTACCGGACGCGACGCCCGCGCTGACCAGCCGACGGAGGACGGCGCAGCGCCGTCATCACACAGCAACGCGATTTGAGGAGGAGTTTCGATGCATTTGCAGCCACTGGGAGACCGCCTCGTCCTCGAGGTGCTCGACGAGGAGGAGACGACGGTGAGCGGGATCGTCCTGCCGGACACCGCGAAGGAGAAGCCTCAGCGCGGCCGCGTGCTTTCGGCCGGGCCGGGCTCGCGGAGCGAGACGACCGGAGAGTTGATCCCCATGGATGTCGCCGAGGGCGACGAGGTCGTCTTCTCGAAGTACGGCGGCACCGAGGTCAAGGTTGGCGGGGAGGATGTCTTCATCCTCCGCCAGTCGGACGTGCTCGCGAAGGTCACCGGGCAGAAAGAACTGGCCGGCGTCAGCGCCTAATCAGCTAGTCACACGGAGGTTGGAAATGGCTCACAAGGAACTCAAGTTCAGGGAGGACGCCCGCCGCTCGCTCGAGCGTGGCGTCAACGTCCTCGCGGATGCGGTCAAGGTGACGCTCGGTCCGAAGGGCCGCTACGTCGTCTTGGACAAGAAGTACGGGGCACCGACGATCACCAACGACGGTGTCACGATCGCGCGTGAGATCGAGGTCGAGGACGTGTTCGAGAACCAGGGCGCGCAGCTCGTCCGCGAGGTGGCGACGGCGACCAACGACGTCGCGGGCGACGGCACGACGACGGCGACCGTGCTGGCGCAGGCGATCGTCCGTGAGGGCCTGAAGAACGTCGCCGCCGGCGCGAACCCGATGGCGCTGAAGCGGGGGATCGAGAAGGCCGTCGAGGCGGTCGTCGAGGATCTGAAGAGCCAGTCGAAGGACGTGGACGGTAAGGAGGACATCGCCCGTGTGGCGACGATCTCGGCGCGAGACAGGGAGATCGGCGACGTGATCGCCGACGCGATCGAGAAGGTCGGAAAAGACGGTGTCGTCAACGTCGAGGAGGGCCAGACGTTCGGGCTCGAGCTCGAGTTCACGGAGGGGATGCAGTTCGACAAGGGCTACCTCTCCCCGTACATGGTCACCGACGCGGAGCGGATGGAGGCCGTCCTCGAGGACCCCTACATCCTGGTCGCGAACCAGAAGATCGGGGCGATCAGGGACATCCTGCCGGTGCTCGAGCAGGTGATCCAGGCCGGCCGGCCGCTTCTGATCGTGGCCGAGGACGTCGAGGGCGAGTCGCTGGCGACGATCGTCGTCAACAAGCTGCGCGGCACGTTCACGGCCGTCGCGGTCAAGGCACCCGGCTTCGGCGATCGCCGCAAGCGGATGCTGGAGGACATCGCAGTGGTGACGGGTGGCGACGTGATCACCGAGGAGCTCGGCCTCAAGCTCGAGAACACGAAGCTCTCGCAGCTCGGCCGGGCGCGGAAGGTCGTCGTCGACAAGGACTCGACCACCTTGATCGACGGCGCCGGCAATGCCGAGGCGATCAAGGGCCGCATCAACCAGATCAAAGCCGAGATCGAGAAGACCGATTCCGACTTCGATCGCGAGAAGCTGCAGGAGCGGCTGGCGAAGCTGGCCGGCGGCGTCGCGGTGGTCAAGGTCGGCGCCGCCACCGAGACCGAGATGAAGGAGAAGAAGCACCGCGTCGAGGACGCGCTGCAGGCCACCCGGGCCGCCCTCGAGGAGGGCATCGTCCCCGGCGGCGGCGTCGCCCTCTTGAACGCGGTCAGAGCGATCAAGCTCGACGAGTTCGAGATCGCCGACGAGCGGACAGGGGCGCGGATCATCGTCCGGGCGCTCGAGGAGCCGATCCGGCAGCTCGCGAACAACGCGGGCCTGGAGGGCTCCGTCGTCGTCGACGCGATCGGCCGCGGTACGAAGGGCCACGGCCTGAACGTCGAGAGCGGCGTGTACGAGGATCTCGTCAAGGCCGGGATCATCGACCCGACCATGGTCACCCGCTCGGCGCTGCAGAACGCTGCGTCGATCGCCAAGAGCATCCTCATGACCGAGGCGATCGTCGCCGAGCCGCCCGAGAAGGCCGGAGCCGGCGGCGGCATGCACGGCGGCATGGGCGACATGGGCGGGATGATGTAGGCGACCGCCGACGGCACCCAGCGGCCCATCAAGCAAGGGAAGGCCGGCCCCTCGGGGCCGGCCTTCCGCACGACGGTCTCCGAGGTCAGCTCGCGCGCGTGCTCGGAGTGCAGGCCGAGACCGACGGGGGCGACGTTGGGCCGCTCCCTGCCGGTGACGGCGGCGACCTCCTTGACGCAGATCTCACGCGCGATCACCTCGTGCGTCTTTCCTGCGGATTTCGGCGCGGGATGCTGGGAGCGTGTATGCTTAGTTTGCGGATCCAGCAACAGGGATCCGTGGAGGCGGTTTTTCGGCGGCGCCCAGCAGCGGCTCGCCGCTCTCTTTCTCGCAGGCCGTGCGTGGAGGGCTCTCGACAGTCCAAGCATCGGGCTGTCCCCCCGCGAGTGGTGGAGGATCGAGATGGAGATGCGGTTCGTCGTACCTGAGACGTCGGGCGCAGCCGGGTTGGCCGCGCGTCTTGCGACCGCGTTCGGGGCCGAGCGGGTCTCGCTGCTGGACGATCGGGGCGAGGTCGGTGTGCGGGTCGAGCGGGAGTCCGATCCGGCGGTGATCCAGATCGTCGATACGGTCGAGCGCTGGCTCGACCAGTCCTCGATCGGGACCGCCGAGATGTGGCTCGGCGAGCACGCCTATCGGGTTTCGCGCTGGATCCCCGTGCAGGACTGGCGATGACGGCCAGGCCGCGCGTGCTCGTCGTCGAGGACGACGCACCGCTGCGGATGCTCTATTCGCTGAACCTCGCGGCTGAAGGGCTCGAGGTGATCGAGGCGGAAGACGGACGCCGCGGCCTCGAGTGCGCGCTCGCCGACCCGCCCGACTTCGTGGTGAGCGACGTGCGGATGCCCGGCCTCGACGGGTTCGAGCTCGCCGCCGAGCTGCGGCGCGACGAGCGGACCCGGGCGGTGCCGCTGCTGTTCCTGAGCGCGGATGCCGGCGCGGCAAACCCGGCCCGCGCGCAAGCACTTGGCGCGCTCGGATACCTGACGAAGCCTTTCGACCCGGTCGCGCTCGCCGCGCTGATCGCCGAGACCCTCACCGGCGGCATTGCGCCGCCGGCCAGCCTGAACGGCAGTGAACCAACAGGAAGGGAGCATGACCATGAAACTCGCAGCGAAGAAACGCCGGGCAGCGCTCGGCATCGTCCTCGCCGCCCTGATCGGCGGCGCGCTCGCGGCCGGCGGACTGTTCGCCGGCTCGAGCAAAGCATCGACTAACGCGGCGCCGCGGCCAACGACCGCACCGTCGATCTCGGGGACCGCCCAGGAGGGGCAGACACTCACAGGCGACAAGGGCCGCTGGTCGGACGACCCGAACGACTACAACTTCGTCTGGATGCGCTGCAACCGGCACGGCCGCAGCTGCAACAACATCGCGGCCGCCACGGAGGCGAGCTACCGGCTGACCTCGGCCGACGTCGGCAGCACGCTCCGCTTCAAGGTGCAGGCCAGGAACCGCCACGGCAGCACCGACACCTCCTCGGCTCCGACCGCGGTCGTCGCGGCCGCCTCGACACCGACACCGCCGGTGCCGCCGACCGGCACCGGTTGCCCGGCCGGCAACGGCAACGTCCAGGCAGCCGACGTCTCGCTGCCGGCACGGCTGATCATCGACCAGCAGCAGGCAAATCCGTCCGTCGTCACCCGCTCCACCACCCAGATCGTGCTGCGCTACCACGTCACCGACACCTGCGGCCAGTCCGTCGGCGGCGCCCTCGTCTACGTGACGGCGACACCCTTCAACCAGCTCTCGATCCCGGGCGAGCAACCGACCGGACCCGACGGCTGGGCCCAGGTCACCCTGCAACCGCTGGCCGGCTTCCCGGTCAGCCCCAAACAGCAACTGATCGCGCTGTTCGTCCGCGCACGCAAACAGGGCGAGAACGCACTCGCCGGCATTTCGACCCGGCGGCTCTTCTCACTCCGAGTCAGCCAGACCGGCTAACAACAGATCATCCGGAGGGGGCCGCCGGGAAAGGCGGCCCCCGACTCGGTGTGAGAGTCTTGTCGACGAATCCGCGTGAAGGCCGTTCGCGCAGCGGAAGCGACCGTGTTCGTCGGCCAGCGTGAAGCGACGGCCATCTTCGTCTCTCAGGTCTTCGAGTGCAAGCAGAAGCCGTCCCGGGCGCCGTCGGGCAAGGCTTTCCACACCATCGATGGCAACACAATCACGTTGCTGTCGCAGCCGGCGCAGCGGACGTTAGCCGCGACCGCCACCACCTCCGTCTAGGCCTCTCGGCCGTCGCGGTTGGACGAACGCGGACGACTCCGGCGGTTAGCGGGACCCGTACGTGCGCGCCGGGACCAACCGGTGAGCGGATCGCCTCCAGCAGCGGCTTCCGGTCGAAAGGCGAAGGCCGCGATGAGCGTCTCGGGAGCTGAGTGGGTCGGCCAATTTGGCGGTGGTCGTAAGCGATCCGTCGTCAGCGACCGTGACCTGGCCGACGGGAAGCGGGAAGCGCGCTTGCGTTGTCTTGCCGGTGCCTCTCCAGCCAGCCGGCTTGATCGTCGGGACGAGTGGCAACCAGGATTTCGTTGGCGCGGAAGCTTTCCGCGTTGCCCGGACTGCCGCACCCGCGAGTCGAGGCCGAGATTGCCGACCAGCTGGCGAGCGGAGGCGAAGCGGCGGATGTCGCCGACCGAGGCCATGAATACGGCGGCCGTGGGCACGTTGACCCCGATCGGCATCAGCCGCGGAATTTCCAGCGGGGTAGCCGCGTGTTCCTCCTCACCCTCGCAATCATCTGCACCGCCACAGGGATTCTCAGCAGCATGGCTGTCCTGGTCGACGACCGCACAGGACGCTCGTACCGCATCTCGAGCCCCTTCGGCTCATGCTCATCGCGCCGCTCGACCTCTTCCTCTATCGCCCACTGCTCGTCTGGGCACGCCTTCGCGGCACCTTGGACTTCATGCGCGGCCGCGGCGACTGGGACAAATTCGAACGCAACGCTCGACCAAGCACGTACGTCCCTGGCCAACTCGAGACCGTTCTTTCCCGGGCCGCAACGCGACATTCGAGCCGCAGCTCGTGCGCAAGGCCAGCGGAGGTTCGAAGGCTTCGACGAGAGGATCCCCGTCCTCGTTCGCGTGGGCTGTCGATGCGCGAGATCGAGAGGCATTGGCCGAGATTTACCGGTGCCTGGGTCGACCTGATCAGCCGGTCACCGACGCGGTCGTGGACGACGCCCGCGAGCGGAGCAGGGACCGCTCGACGACGTGTGCCCAGTGCTCTTACTCGATGCGTTGCTGCTGAAGATCCGGGAGAGCGGGGACCATCCAGTCGCGCGCCTGCTGTCGGCCCCGGCCGCCGGTGCGCGCCGGCGACCCGACCGAACCCTCCATTTGCAGCTGGATCAGGCGGTTCAGCTCGACCGCATTTTCGAGCGGGAGCTCCGTGGCGAACGGCTCGACGAAGCAAGAGAGGGTCATCGCGCTTGCCTCGGCCTGAGCGCGTCCAGCCGAGAGATCGGTGCAGGCGCGACCACAAGCATCCCGGCGTGTCGCTGGAACGCGTGCGGACCAGGGCGTCGGAGCCCATCGTCGGCGACGCCGGTCGTAAATACGAGCGCCTGCGATGCTTGCTTACTTCTCGATTCTCTGAGCGACCGGGATAGCCAGCGTTGTTCGGAGCTTCTGTGGGTCAGCGGCGAGCGAGCCGGCGGCCACTCTCGGTCTTGGGCGGTGTGTAGTTGAGCTGGTAGTGGTGGTAGAGGTTTGCCTCGTCGTTCTGGGAGAGTTCTTCGCCTTCGGTCTGGATGTTCAAGGCTTGCTTGACCTGTTCTTTTGAGACCGGCACCTGGAGGTTGTCGGGCCCGATCGTTATTCCTGCGAGCGGGACGAAGGTCAGGTGGCGGCTGACGAGGCCTTCTTTGAGTGTCCCGAACACCGGCTCGTCGGTCTCGACATCGACGTAAACCTCTTCGAGCTTGCCGATCTTCTCGCCGTCGCGGTCCACGAGGTCTTTACCATGCCAGTCAGCGATGTTCTGATGTGTGATCATTCTCTGTCCTCCGTTGCTTTGTGCGTTACCCACGTTTGTCCGAGGTCAGGGTCGGTCGAGCGGGCGGCCGCCGTCGCCGATCGCACCGGTTTGGTGCACCGGGGGTGGTAGCAGCAGCAGGTGGCTTTCGACGACCGCTGCGGCGACATCGACGAGTTTGCGGCCGCGGTTTTGAGAGTGGTTGCGCAGCATCTCGAAGGCTCTGACGGCGGTGGTCGAGTGGCGGGCCATCAGGATCCCTTTCGCCTGCTCGATCGTGGCGCGGCGTCCGAAGGCTCCTTGCAGATTCTGGTACTCGCCGAACCGCTGCAAGGTGATGTCGATCGCGCTCTGGAGCTCCTCCGGTGAGCCCTCGATGATGTAGGCGAAGACACCTCGCTTGGCCGCCTCATGGATATAGGCGGGATCGTTGGCGTGGAGAAGCGCGATCACGGGGCAGGAGGCCTCGCGGACGATCTCCCCGATCAGCTCGAGCGCATGCTCGGAGGAGAGCCCGAGTCCGACGATCGCGACGTCCGGCTGCTCCCTCGCCGTCGCCGTCCCGACCTCCTTCACGTAGATCTCGCGCGCGATCACATCGTGACCGAGCCCGATCACGACCTGGGCGAGCAGCTCCAGCCGTTCCCTGCGCTCGTTGGCGATCAGGACGCGCAGATGCCGAAGGTCGGCGTTCGGCATCGCCGCCTAGCCTGCCGAGACGGGATCGACAACGCCGCGCCAGTCGCGCTCGGCAGCGGGAGCCTGGATCAAGTAGCTGCGACCGGCGTAGCGCACGTCTGCGGCCGGGAGCCGGCAGGCCTGGAGCCAGCGCTCGACCAGGGCCAGCAGTTCAAAGACCCAGCCGGTCGAACCGGCCTCCGCGGGAGCCAGCCTGACGACCAACCCTGAGACAGCACTCTCGCCGAGTTCGGCGTGAAAGTCGGAACCAGCCTCAGCGACGAGCAAGCTCGCCCTCTCCTGATCCGGCGCCACGATCTCGACCGCCGAGCTCAGCGTTGCATCCCAGCACGTCGCCGGACGAGCTCGGGCCGGCCTCGAGCTCGTGAGAGGCCGCCGCCCCAGACGACCGACGACGCTCCCGTCAAAGCGAGCCCCCATCACCACCACCTCCCACCGAGTCGAAGAAGGAACGGCGACCCAAGACGTAGATCGGCCAACTGCCACTCCAACCCGGCTCCTTGCGGGAGGACCTCGCACAGAACCAGCCATTAGGGCTCTGCGAAAGGGCGCGGCGTCACTGGTTCGAGACGCAGCGACCCCGATGGTATCACGGCACCACAGCCCCCCGCCCTGACCCATTCGAGACGATCGACCGCGGGAACTGCGCCGACCTCTCGCCGTTCTCGCGGGCGATCTCGTGACCCAACCCTGGCGACCACGCGGGGTCCGGAGCTCGACAGAGCCGGCCGTACACGCGCTAGACTTCTCGTGCGGGCCGTAACGATCGGTTTCGCGCGCACTCCAGCGAGCGTCACAGGAATCGGGCGTCGCGCAGATCCACCCTCAGGCACCGGGTCGGAGCGGTTCGAGCCGGCAGCTTCA